>SDBV01000570.1_pt1 | contig 53178 bp, 52 predicted proteins | sample 2277081 | NCBI WGS metagenome assembly SDBV01 (sample SAMN10402039, study PRJNA504765) | marine sediment metagenome | isolation source: marine sediment core GS10_PC15, 223 cmbsf | place: Arctic Ocean: Southern Knipovich Ridge | collected 2010
GCTGAACAGGAGGAACAACAAAAAAATAGCAAGAAAAAATTGCTTAGAAACTATGCTATTCAAGAAAAAGGTCACTATGAATATTACTTCAAAGCCACAAAATCGCTTGATGTTCTCTACATAAGTAAAGAGAAATCAAACCATTCATTAATTATTAGGGCAGATAATCATTTAAAACTGAAAATGTTCGAAAATAAGAATAGGGAAGCATTAGAAACAATAGGTAATTTAGACGAAGGAAAAAATACAGTTGTTGCGGATATCTCATTCATTGTTGCGCCAGAAGAAAGAAACCAGTATGGGAAAAAACAGAGGATCAAGTTCCCAGTTCGCGCTATAACAGGGATGGAAATCGCGCACGGCCAAAGAATGACTGAAAAAGAACGCCGAAAATATAGAAACCGTTGTGATGTTTGCGAAGTATATGGCATTTTTCATGATGGCGAGTCTTCAGGAACAACCAAAGAAATGAAACCCACAATAGAAGAAATTCTTGACAGAGAAACCCCCTATGAAGACAATGTCTTATCTATGTTAGAAGCTGCTGAATTAAAAATGAAGTCGGCACTAAAAAATAATGGAAAATTTCAAAAGGCTTTCAAGCCTTCCCATGAGAGAGATCTTTTTAATCCTTCAAGTTTTTTCCATTCTGAGAGTGCTCTTTTTCATTTATTATATACTGAGAAATATATTAAAGGTTTAATTGAGAAACTAAAAACTAAAATAAAGATAAAATTTCCTGGTCAAACTGTCAGAATATACGCTATTGTGTTAGATATACACACAACTCGCCCACCTTGCCACGAATGCGCACAACTTGCATTTGGCGTTCAGAATGATCTTTCTGAAAAAGGGTTTCTTAAACAAATTTCAGAAATGCTAATAAAAGATAAACAATTAACATTAACTAAGAGAACAACCAGTCAAGAAAAACTATTACGAATGCTTATTAGATTTAGTTCAACTATAAGTGTAAAAGAATATGACAGGAGAAAAGAACCGAAAGAAGCTGATTTAATTAATACGGAGAGTTTTTGTGATAAAGACCAACTTTTCAATAATATGTTAATTTATCGTGACATGTCATCAGAAACAGCCACATCCAATGCATATCTCAAAAAATCTAAAAAGAATAGACACACGCTTTTCACTAGCGGAAGAACAGAAACGCAAAGCAGAAAACTAAGACACCACGAACATATTGACAAAATTTCTAGCAGGAACACTCATTAAAATGAACGAACCTTTTAGAGCAAATTTCTAGAAAATCAAAGTTAACTGCACTTACCGCCCTCGAAGCGCCCGCTTTCGCTCATGCTCTTTTAATAATTTCTTCCGCAAGCGAATGGCTTTTGGCGTTATTTCAACTAATTCATCATCAGCAATAAATTCTAAGGCTTGCTCCAGAGACTGTTTTAATGCTGGTGTTAAAATGATATTTTCATCAGTACCTGAGGCGCGAACATTAGTGAGCTGCTTGCCTTTTATCACGTTAACAACCAAATCATTATTGCGTGAATGTAGGCCTACAATCATGCCTTCATAAACTGCTAATTGTGGGCCAATCAATAATTCACCACGCTGTTGTAAATTCCATAATGAAAACGCTGTTGATTTTCCAGGGCCATTTGCAATCATCACACCTCTTTGACGACGCGAAATGGTTTGCGTGAGTTGTGGCCCATAATGATCAAACACATGATGCATAACCCCAGAACCCGACGTTAGCGTTAAAAACTTACCGTGAAAACCGATTAATCCACGAGTTGGAATCATATAATCGAGCCTGACTCGATCGGCTGCATCTGGAACAATATTTTTGATTTGCCCCAATCGATTAGCCAAATGTTCCATAACCGCACCTTGATGTTGTTTTTCAACATCAACCACTAGGGCCTCATAGGGCTCACAAGGTTGATCATCAATCATTTTAGTGATGACTTCAGGACAAGACACCGATAATTCATACCCTTCACGACGCATATTTTCAATTAATATGGATAAATGCAACTCACCTCGACCAGACACAATAAAATGATCATAATCAAGTCCAGGCGACACCCGCAAGGCAACGTTAGCAATTAATTCTCGCTCTAAGCGCTCGCGAATTTGTCGACTAGTCACATATTTGCCGTCTTGTCCTGCAAATGGCGAATCATTGACCTGAAACGTCATACTGACAGTCGGCTCATCCACTGATAATGGCGGCAATGCTTCAACGCAATTTGGATCACACAAGGTATCTGAAATTCGCAATTGATCTATACCCGTGACGGCCACAATATCACCCGCTTCGGCTTTTTCAATTTCTGTTCGTTGCAATCCCATAAATCCGAGCACTTGCAATATTCGACCCGATCGCTTTTTACCGTCGCGATCAATAATGGTGACTGGCGTATTCGTTTTTATTTCGCCACGCTTAATTCGACCGATCCCGATTGCGCCGACATAACTGGAATAATCCAGCGCACTGATTTGCATTTGCAGCAGGCCATTCACATCCACTTCGGGAGGTTTTGCATGAGTCACAATGGCTTCAAATAGCGGCTGCATATTGTCTGATGAATCTGTCAAATGACGCTTTGCATAACCTTGAATCGCCGAGGCATAAATAACTGGAAAATCAAGCTGTTCATCGTTGGCATCTAAACTCACAAATAAATCGAACACCTCATCGACAACCTGATCAGGACGCGCCCTTTCACGATCGATTTTATTAATCACGACAATGGGTTTTAAGCCCCAGGCAAAGGCTTTTTGAGTGACAAATCGCGTTTGTGGCATTGGGCCTTCAACTGCATCAACGAGCAGTAACACAGAATCAACCATCGATAAAATGCGCTCAACTTCACCTCCAAAGTCGGCATGGCCGGGTGTGTCTACAATATTGATACGATAGTCTCCCCACGTGATCGCCGTGTTTTTGGATAAAATAGTAATGCCCCGCTCTTTTTCTAGATCATGGCTATCGAGAACACGTGCAACCACGGCTTTGCGCTCATTCAATGTGCCTGATTGACGCAATAGCTGATCTACAAGGGTTGTTTTTCCATGATCGACATGAGCGATGATGGCTATATTTCGGATGTTTGTTGTCATGATTACTCGTATGTTATAGGTATTTCTTGTAAACCGGCAATTATACCAGCTAACTACATATAATTCCTATGATTGTGGCTCTTCAGTATGAAGCCTTATTCAATGACGAGGTGTGAGCAGTTACCTTGAAACAATAATATTGAAACCATAAAGTTGAAATAGGCTAATAAGTGAATGGCATTCGCTTAGCAAAAAAAAGACCAACTTCTCTAAAATATTAGGCAAAACTAGCAACCTCCAGGGAATTGGGCAATAATGAGCTACGACTAGCAAAATGTCTCAAAATACAGTAAGGTAAGTAGACTTAAGGAGTCGTGAATTTGAGCTTTTTTGCTCATATTTCAGACAAATGAGTCACTAGTTCGTACAAGGAGTACTTATCATGAGAAAAGCAATCAAAGTTGTTGGCACCACCCTAGCTATTAGCGCAGCTGCTGCATTTGTCCTTGCCCCTGTCACTTCAGCTATAGCCGCCTCTCATAACATGATGAAATGTTATGGCGTGAATGCCTGTAAAGGGCAAAGTGCCTGCAAAACAGCAAAGAGTTCCTGTAAAGGCCAAAACGCTTGTAAGGGCAAAGGCTTTGAGATGATGACTAAAAAAGCCTGCATGGAAAAAGGCGGAAAGGTCATGAAGTAATCTTAATCTAATCCATTCAACCGGGTGTTGATAGCCAATGCCCGGTTTATTAAACCTGATGACCCATCACCACCCCACTAAACAGCACCCTTATCTCGGATTCGGACTCGGATTACGAACCGATCACTACGATGCCATTTTAAAAGAACAACCTAATGTAGATTGGTTTGAAGTACTTACCGAAAATTATTTAGTCCCTGGCGGGAAACCTTTGCATTATCTTGATCGTATTCGCGAGCGATATCCTTTAGTCATGCATGGGGTCTCTTTATCGATTGGCAGCCAAGACCCTCTCGATTGGGATTATCTAAAACAAGTTAAGCAATTGATCACAAGAATTAATCCCGTTTGGATTTCAGATCATTTGTGTTGGACAGGCGCACATCGTATTAATATCCATGATTTATTACCACTACCTTACACTGAAGAAGCGATAAAACATGTGGTTAGCCGAATCCAAACAGTACAAGATTATTTAGGCCAACAGATTTTAATTGAAAATGTCTCTAGTTATATTACCTATGAACAATCGGAAATGACTGAATGGGATTTTATCACTGAGATTGCTAATCGTGCTGATTGTTTGATTTTATTTGATGTTAATAATATTTACGTCAGCGCCTATAATCATGAATTTAATCCACATGATTATATTAATGCCATTCCCAAAGAGCGCGTTTGCCAAATTCATCTGGCTGGACACAGTAACGAAGGCGATTATATTATTGATACGCATGATGCAGCCATTATTGATCCAGTTTGGGAGCTCTATCGCGACACGATTAAGCGCTTTGGTCCAGTTTCAACAATGATTGAGCGAGATGATAATATTCCCGATCTGGCTGAGCTGCTAGCAGAGCTTGATCAAGCGCGACAAATCGCTGAAATCACATTACAAGGTGCGCCCGTATGAACGATTTGTTTGCGTTACAAAATGATTTTCAAAATTATATTTTGAATGAGGATGACAGCATAAAAAATCAAATTGTTAGCACTAGAAAAGTTAATAATGAATTACGACTTGCGGTTTATGCGAATGCATATCGTCTTCGGCTTATTGAAGCGCTCGAAGAGACTTATTCTGTTTTGCATACATTACTGGGCTGTGAACAATTTAATGAACTCGTCGCACATTACCTTAATGATCATCCTTCAACGTTTCGCTCTATTCGTTGGTTTGGGAATCAACTCAGTGATTTTCTAAAACAAACCTCACCTTATGCCGATGAACCTGCCTTTTCAGAAATGGCTCAGTTTGAATGGGCGCTCACCGAAGCTTTTGATGCGGCAAATAGCGCTATTATTACTGTGGAACATATGGCGGAAGTTCCTCCGGAAAAATGGCCACAATTACAACTTTCTGCACATGCCAGTGTGCGTCGCTTAAATTTACAATGGAATATTGTACCCATTTGGAATCAGATCACCGAAAAACCAGAAGAAGAACATTCCTTGGAATTTGAGCAAGCAGAATACCCCATAGCTTGGTTGATCTGGCGCAAAGATTTGCAAACCTTATTTCGCTCGATGCCTGTTGAAGAAGCCTGGGCACTGGATACCATGCTCAGAGGGGAATCCTTTGAAGCTGTCTGCATCGGGCTTTGTGAATGGATTGGTGAGCAGCATGTTGCAGCCCATGCGGCTGGGTTATTAAAGACGTGGATTGTTGATGGGCTGGTTTCTGAGATAATGATCTAATATTGCAGATTATTATCTGCTTGACTGTAATCTTAACTTTACAATCGTTTGCTGGATTCCGCGGTCAAGTCGCAGAATGACGGATCGCTTTTTCTGGATTCCGCGGTCAAGCCGCAGAATGACGGATCGCTTTTTCTGGATTCCGCGGTCAAGTTGCAGAATGACGAATTATTTTCACTGGATTCTGCGGTCAAGTTGCAGAATGACGGATCGCTTTTTCTGGATTCTGCGGTCAAGTTGCACAATGACGCATTATTTTTATTATTTTCTTTGCCTAAGCAAATGAAAGGCCGCTGGAATTAGCGAAATTAATATGATGAGAATGATAACCGGTAGAAGATAACGGTTTGCACTCGGCAGCAACGTTCCAAGGTAATAACCTAATAAAGTAATTCCACCACCCCAAATGATTGCGCCAATCACGTTATACAAAGAATATTTTTTATATGACATTTTAGTCATGCCCGCCACAATGGGTACAAAAGTTCTAATAATCGGTAAAAGCCGTCCGAGAATTAAAGCTTTGCCACCATGTTTTTCATAAAAGTCGCGTGCTTTTATCAAATGTTTTTTCTTAAACCAAAAAGAATCATTGCGCCTCATCAGCCAATGGCCCAATTTAGCACCAAACCAATAACCCAATGCATAGCCTGCGACAGCCGTAACGATTAACGAAGGAATGAGTATGCCAATGCTAAAAAAACCTTTGGCTGCCAGAACACCAGCGGCAAATAACAAGCTATCACCTGGAAGGAAAAAGCCTAAGAATAGACCGGTTTCTGCAAAGACAATAAACAAAACTCCTGCAAAGCCAATGGTCATGACCCATTGTGTAATGTCAATATTTTTAATGATTTCTAACATAGCCACTCCAATGTTTCTGAGTTAAGCTATCATGATATAAAATGTGCAAGATTGCCACAAACCCATAGGGCTTAGGGGGTTGATTTCAGGAACAGGTCTCCTGCCCTCGGCTCGTTACCCTCCCTGGCCGCGACGTCCTGAAATCAACTCCCCAAGCCCTATGGGTTTGCTAGTCTTGTGCCTAATATCATAATATTAGTTAAGATGAGCTTTTTTTCAAAGCCAGCATGCGCCTAACACCCAGATAATCCATAAGGTTTTGAGTATACTCATAGCGAAAGAATAATCATAGCAAATGATAATAAATACGGTAAACTTAACACATAACCCCTATAAAAAAGAACCGATTAAACGATGAGCGCAAATGATCAACCTTTAGATCCAATCAAGCGACACTGCAAGCTTTCCCAGATATCAAGCTCACTAATAGCAGACGGTCTAGTCTTTACCCTTCAACAAGCTATTAATCGTATACAAACTCCTCAGTCTATTAGCCTCTCCTCAGTTGAAAAGTATTTGTCTCAAGCTAAGCTTCAAGTAACTCGGCGATTACTTGCTTTGATTTATAAAGAGCAGTTTGCAGAAGATATACGAATAGAGCGCGCCGGCAACGGAGAATATCAACTTATTTTGCCATTAAGTGCTCACAAAAAATTAATGGCACGCCCGGTTATATCTTATTCACTATCCCAACTTGAAATTAATGGCGATATTATTTTGCAATCCAATAAAGACAATGAAACCACTTTAATAAACAACCCAACATCGTTATTAGATTTACTCCCTGATAGCAAACTGAATCAACCTCAATTTATTGAGGAAGTGAATAATGGCATTGCTAATGAAGCGTTATTTTTAATCTATCGAAATATTTGGAGGGAAAAATTCAAACAGCGCATACAAAAATCAGGTTATCACAATTTTTGGAAGTGGCTTGACAATAATAAAAACGATTTTGATTATATTGTTTTTTTCGAACAATGGGGCGCAGTCGGGCACCCCTACCATCCTAATCCTAAAACGAAGCTTAATGTCAGCTTTGATGAAGTGTTACGCTATTCCCCAGAGTTTGAAGCTAAGCCTAAAATTTTATTAATGGCGCTTCATCGTGATTATGCCTTTTGTACCAATCGCGAAGGCGATTTCGACTCGAACACTTGGCTGAACCAACTTTTCCCAGACTGGATGAATGCTTGGAAAAAAGAACTGCGTAAACTAGGCCACTCTGATCATGACTATATCGCCCTTCCAGTACATCCTTGGCAAGCCCAGCATACTTTAGCGAATAAATTTTCTGATTTAATTGCTGAGAAGAAATTATTATTATTAAAAGAAGCAAGCTTACCTTGTTATGCCAGCATGACACTTCGCACTGTTATTCCAGAGAACCAATCTGCAAAACATTTGTTTTCTCCGCACATAAAACTACCCATTGGTTTTTATTGTACGAGCGTCATGCGCACACTATCTCCTGGCTCGGTTAGAATGAGCCCTAGAATGAGCCAAATATTATCAACTATTTTAAAAAAAGAAGAGCATTTTTCAGGAAATCTAGATCTATGCGCTGATTTTGCAGGCATCCATTTAAATTATCCTGATGGAAAAATTCGGGACGATATTCGCCATTTAAGCGTGCTTTTTCGTGAGAATCCTTATCAAAAAATTACCGAAGATGAGATCGCAATTACAGTGGCTACTCTATTCGCAAAATCCCCCACCTCACCCTATCCCATTCTCTATGAAATCATGCAATATTCAGGAGTCACTGAAAAAGAACACGTTAAAACTTATTTTAAACATTATGTTCAGGTTGTGCTACAAGGCTACTTAGACCTCTATTTAATTTACGGTATCGCTATGGAAGCGCATCAACAAAATACGCTAGCCATATTTAAACAAGGACAATTAGTTCGCATGCTAAGCCGTGACCTCGGGGGCATTCGCGTGCACTTACCCACTTTAAGACAACAAGGTTTTGATATTAAACAAGACGTCCCTACCCTTATTCTAACCAATGATCCACAAGCAGTGCGTTATAAAATTATCCACGCCATTATGCAAAGCCATTTAGGACAAATCATCGTCCTATTAGTTCAGCATTTCAATATTACAGAAAAAACACTTTGGCAAATTGTCTCTGGCATTATTTTAGAACGCTTCGACGCTCTCAAAAACCGTGTCGACAAAAAACACTTGAATCAAGAAAAAACAGCACTATTTAATGACGATTGGCCCATTAAAGCTTTCACTAGAATGCGCCTTAGCGATAAACCAGGATATATATTCGTTAATTCAAAACAAAATCCATTGCGAGATTAATAAACAGCACCCAAGCCCATAGACTCATATTTTGCAGCAATCTAGCGCTTTTCAATTCCTAGTGAACCTTTACGAATACGCTCAATTTCATCCCTAATTTCAGCCGCCTGCTCAAATTCCAAATCTTGGGCATGCTGATACATCTCTTTTTCTAATGACCTAACATGCTCCGCCAATGCTTTAGGCGACATGGCCAAGTAAGTCATCACTTCTTCTGCAACATGCTGTGCTTTAACAAAACCTCCGGCTTGCGCCTCACCTCTATCAGCTGCTTCGATAATATTATGAACTGCTTTTTTAATACCTCTAGGAGTGATTTGATGCTGTTTATTATATTCACGTTGCAAATTCCGGCGACGATCAGTTTCTGATAATGCTTTTTTTATTGAACCTGTTATGGTATCAGCATATAAAATGGCTTTACCATTGATATGTCTCGCAGCACGGCCAATCGTTTGAACTAACGAGCGCTCTGACCTTAAAAACCCTTCTTTATCGGCGTCTAAAATGGCAACCAAAGACACCTCAGGAAGATCCAAACCTTCCCGCAATAAATTAATACCCACTAATACATCAAACACACCCAAACGTAGATCACGAATGATTTCCACACGTTCAACTGTCTCAATATCCGAATGCAAATAACGGACTTTTACATCGTGCTCATTGAGATATTCCGTTAAATCTTCCGCCATACGTTTTGTAAGCGTGGTGACCAAAACCCGCTCTTGCTTTTTAGCTTTAATTTTAACTTCCGAGAGCAAATCATCCACTTGTGTTGTGACAGGACGAATTTCAACTTCAGGGTCAAGTAAACCCGTTGGCCTCACGATTAATTCAGCCACCTCATCACTATGTTCAGCTTCGTAAATTGAAGGTGTTGCCGAAACAAATACCATTTGCGGGGCTAATTTTTCAAATTCATCAAATCGTAACGGTCGATTATCCAACGCAGAAGGCAAACGAAAACCATAATTGACTAAATTCTCTTTACGTGCGCGATCGCCACGATACATCCCACCAAGTTGCGGAATCGTGACATGCGACTCATCGATAAACATCAAAGCATTTTTAGGAAGGTAGTCCAATAATGTCGGAGGTGGCTCACCAGCTGAACGCCCCGAAAGATAACGCGAATAATTTTCAATTCCTGAGCAATAACCTATTTCTAAAATCATCTCGATATCAAAACGCGTGCGCTCTTCTAAGCGTTGGCGTTCTACTAATTTATTATTTTTTTCTAATTCTGCTAGCCGTAAAACCAATTCTTGTTTAATTTTCTCAACCGCATCTAATAATTTTTGCCGTGGTGTGACGTAATGCGATTTTGGAAAAATGGTGACTCGCGGCAATTTATGCAAAACCGTATTAGTCAACGGATCAAATTCACTAATCCGTTCAATTTCATTATCAAACAACTCTATTCTAAGGGCCAGTCGTTCTGAATCAGCCGGAAAGATATCAATCACATCACCATGCACACGATATGTTGAACGACTCAACTCGATATCGTTGCGCTTATATTGCAGCTCAGTTAAACGACGCAAAATTTGGCGCTGGTCGATTTGCTCACCACGACTGAGATGCAGCACCATGCCTAAAAATGCTTCGGGATCCCCCAAACCATAAATGGCTGAAACTGTGGCGACTATAATCGTATCTTCTCGTTCCAACAATGCTTTGGTGGCCGACAATCGCATTTGTTCAATATGCTCATTAATTGAAGCATCTTTTTCAATATAAGTATTCGAACTTGGGACATAGGCCTCGGGCTGATAATAATCATAATAAGATACAAAATATTCGACTGCATTTTTTGGGAAAAAATCGCGTAACTCTGCATAGAGTTGAGCCGCTAATGTTTTATTTGGCGCTAAGATGAGAGTTGGACGCTGAACAGCTACTACAACATTAGCAATGGTAAACGTCTTACCTGATCCTGTTACACCCAGCAGTGTTTGATAGGCCAAACCATCATTAACACCCTCAATAAGTTTTTCGATAGCCTGAGGTTGATCACCACTAGGCTTGAATTTTGAGACGAGTTGGAAGCGTTTTGCCATAATGGACCATCATTGCTATTCATTTTTGTGATTCACTACACTATATAATGATGGTTGATAGGATACCAGAGCGAATGACACTAGCTCAAAGTCATCTTATAAGAGCCATCTCATAGGAATGCTAGAGTGTCAAAAAATCACGCCTTGCAAATCACTGTCTTTTTATTTACATTAAACGAACATCATAAATCACTTTAAGATACGATAAGGAGCGCAATCAACGATGTCTATTGTATTATCTGAAAGAATCAACCAAATTAAACCCTCTGCTACACTTGCCGTTAACGCACGTGCGTCAGAACTTCGCGCACAAGGCCAAGATATTATTAACCTGAGTGTTGGCGAACCCGATTTTGATACCCCTGAGCCAATCAAGCAGGCCGCTATTGATGCCATCAATGCTAACTTTACGCGCTACACTGCAGTCGATGGCATAGCCCCGCTCAAAGAGGCGATTATTGAAAAATTTGCTCGTGATAATCAGCTTAAATTTAGCTCAGATGAGATTATTGTTTCTAATGGCGTAAAACAAGCTTTATATAACCTCACTCAAGTCGTTTTAAATCCTGGTGATGAAATCATCATTCCAGCCCCTTATTGGGTTTCCTATCCAGCCATGGCGCTACTGGCTGAAGCAAAGCCTGTTATTCTAAACACAACTCAGGCTAATCGCTTTAAAATTACACCAAAACAGCTTGCCGCTGCATTCACTCCAAAAACACGCATGATTATTTTAAACAGCCCTAGCAACCCTACTGGCATGGCTTATAGTGAAGAAGAACTCAAAGCGCTCGGCGCTGTTTTAAAACAACATCCGCAAATTATTATCGCAACAGATGATATTTATGAGTATATTTTGTGGGGCATGGATAAATTCGTAAGCTTTCTGAATGCTTGTCCCGAGCTTGCCGAACAAACAGTCACCTTAAATGGTGTTTCAAAAGCTTATGCAATGACAGGTTGGCGCATCGGCTATGCAGCAGGCCCAAAACCCATTATTGCAGCGATGAAGAAGATTCAATCACAAAGCACCGCTAATCCTAACGCGATTGCCCAAAAAGCTGCAGTTAAAGCACTGCAAATGCCGCTCAGTGATCTGCAGTTTATGTTTGATACATTCAAATCAAGACATGATAAGGTCTATGAACGTCTCAGCAAAATGCGGCTTGTTGATTGCATACCATCAGACGGTGCTTTTTTTCTGTTAATTAATGCTAGCCGTGCCATCAAACACTTTGGGCTGGATAATGATACGGCCTTAGCTGAACTATTATTAGAACAGGCTAAGGTGGCCATGGTCCCAGGCACTGCTTTCGGCGCCCCGGGAAGCATCCGAATGTCGTGTGCAACAAGCCAAGACACGTTAGATCGAGCACTAGATCAGCTCACACCGATCTTTGATGCTCAATAATATGGCTCATGGTATTGACCCCAGATCCCCACCCCTTTACCATACAGCCCTCATGAAGCTTCTTCCCCGGTAGCTCAGTGGTAGAGCAGGTGACTGTTAATCACTTGGTCGTTGGTTCGAATCCGACCCGGGGAGCCATATAAAAAAGCCATCCTTTAGGATGGTTTTTTTATATGCGTCCGGGTCGGGTTCGAACCAAGGACATCAAAACAGCCTGGTTCGACAAATTTGCAGGAAGCAAATTTGGTCGCTTTTGCAAAGCAAAAGCGCACGCAGTGCGAGGGCCAGGATGGCCCGAGACTATCCGACCCGGGGAGCCAATTTAATCAACACGTTACCCCACTACTTTAAAATTTCCATATCGCCTAGGCGGGGAAATGGTGGGGGTCGCTCTTCGAAGTTGCGTTAGCGTCAAAGAATCACCCTCCTCCTCACAGACGTAGATAAATCCATGCCAGTTATGCCTTTTTGCCTTAACGCTTTTTGCAAAAGGCACTGCTTACTAATTTGCAAAGGGCAAGGAAATATAGCTTGTCATGAAACCTGCATTTCAAGCAACAAAGTCACCAGCCCGCGTTTTCAGCAAAGTAAATATTTCTCCTAAACTGAAATCATGCGGCCCTCCCTTTAACGTCGGTAACAACTCTGTTTTAATTTTTCCTTCTAGAAAATTATATTTATCTTCACTTAAGTCAACCAACGCTACCCCCGGAACCAACAATTTTGATTTAACAAGCTCAATAAAGTTTAGATCATCAAAACAGATAATTTTGTGATGAAGGGCATAGCTTAAATCATAAAAATCTCGGATTGCTGGAAGTGGACGCGTTAACGCCGCACGCATTTTTTCAGCATAGGTCTCGAGCTTATTAAAACACTGGATTGAAAATGGTGAAACCATCGCTCCATCACTAAGAAAATCAGATAAAATTGTTCTTGCTTCAGCAACTACCGAAGCTTGAAGGTGCTCTTCACGCAGTGCAATTTCAAATAATATACTGCCCTTCGATGCACTTATACGTGAAATCCGGTATGACCCACTGTATAATCAATACAGCTTAAAAATTCATTAGAGTAATACAGCTCAATTAATCCATTTATTTCGTTTAACATTATCAATAACACCCCATTCTTTATTTATCTTCCCTTTGCGATCACTGGTCGGGTCGAGCAATATTCGATTATGAAAGTTTTTTAATTTTTTAATGAGCGGTTCAAGTCTACGCGCTTTTATATCAAAATATTCAAGCAAAAAACCAATCCGTCTAATGGTAGTTTGATTCGCATATTGACCCGTTATATCAATTAATTCCTTGATGGACTCTGGCTCGCGAATATATCTTTTTATCCAACCATAGGCTTCGGGCAATGTTCCGTAACGTGACCAATCTTGCACAGCATCCATAAGTGTTCTACTTAGACTGGCTATTTTCACGATCGTATTTCTGTATTCGATCCGGAACTCTACCGATGCATTGATGCGATCGGGTAATATTTTGATAAACGTTATTTTTAATTTGCCAATTATTCTATTGCCTGAGAACGTGTCGTTATAGACAGTAAAAACATTGGGTATTTGCGTGGTCAAACCATAGTAATGAATCGCTACGAAGCCACCTATGTAATACTTTGCATCAACAAACTGCATATATTTCGCAATGAGATAATATTCATTAGGTTGCCATGCCCCTCCCGTAGGAAATCGTTCTGGGACAAGATAAGCGCCACGTTTTAGACGAAGAATGAACCCACTGTTAGCAAGACGTTTAAGTAAGCTTTGTTCCTGCGCAGGCGATAATCCCAACCTTTTCTGCAAGTCGCCCAAGCAGACAATTTCGATCTCTCTTGCCTGAACATAAGCAAAAAATTTTGTACCCAGTGCGCCTAATTTTGCTGATTTCATTTTTTACTTTCCATTATAGCTCTTAAAGAACTATAGCTAAAACAAAAATGGGGGTCAAGGAGTTTTGAGTAGAGAAGCAAAAAAGCAGCTTTTTGCCCAGAATTATCTTGCGGGACTTTTGCGGGAATTGGAGACACATTCATGCCCTCTCAGGCACATTAGCAACGGAATTCCTGAACAAAAAAGTTAATATAAATAAAAGGTTAAATTTTAAGTCTGCGACTGTTAATCACTCAAAAAATCATAAGCCGTTCGCAGAATCTGCAGGATTGCAGATTCGCACGAGTAATTGCAAAGCAATTATGAGCCCGGAGGGTGAAGGGCCATGGAGGGCCCGAAATAATCTGTCCCGGGGAGTCAAATAACAAAAACCGACATCCGTCGCTTTTTTTATGCGACAGCTTCTTCGCTTGCCTGCTCCTCTTTCGCCGCCGCTTTTAACTGATCCGATAATTGATCCTCTAAAAGCTCTGCCGAAGGCAATACTTTTTGCAATGCACTCGGTATTCGTTTCGACAGTTCATATTGCGCAATTCCCATCGGGCTTTCCACGCGTTCTAAGGCATACTCTGCCACCACTCGATTGCGAGATTCACATAACAACAATCCCAGTGTTGCACCATGATGATCTTCTTTAACCAAGTCATCCATGATCGACAAATAGAAATTTAGCTTCCCAGAATATTCCGGTTTGAATTTTCCTTTTTTAATTTCAGCAACCACGTAACAATTCAATTTGATATTAAAGAGCAACAAATCAATATAGAAATCATCGCCACCCACATCGATACGATATTGATTACCGACAAATGAAAAGCCGGTTCCCAATCGCATTAATAACTCACGCACGTGATCGACAAGACCCAACTCAATCTCGCGTTCTTTTGCGTCCGCAGAAATCGGCAAAAACCCAAGGTCTAACGGATCCTGCACAAACGCTTCTGCTAATGCAGACTGTGGCGCAGGTAAACGTGCTTGAAAATTGGTGAGTTTAGGCCCTTCGGCACCTTGCCTTGAAAACAGATCACTCTTGATAAACCGGATGAGCGCTTCTCGAGACCAGCCCTGTTCGATGGCCTGTGCTGCATACCACTCTCTTACAGTATCAAGCTTAATCTTTTGAATTAATACAATAATATGGCCCCACGGCAATTGGGGCACAGCCTGTGCCCCAATTGCCAATGTGGGATAGCAAATGGCAAACTGGCGCATTCGTTTAAGGTTAGTTGTTGAAAGTCCTCTCATATCAGGAAAAGCATTCGTGAGATCTAGAGAAAGCTGTTCAACTAATTTCGATCCCCAATCTGAATGCTTTTGCCGCTCTACAATCCCTTTTCCTATCTCCCAATACAACTTTATTTGTTCTGCATTAACGGCTAACATCGCTCGCATCCGCGCTGATACGACTCGCTCCTTTAGCTGCTGAATTAATTTTTTATACTCCGGATCCATTTGAATAATTTCGTTCATTAAAAATTTCTCCTTTCGTTATGGAAAATGATACGGGTGCGCCAGCACCATATCACGAGTTAACAACACATTAAAACTCGTGCCTGGCCGAATTTTCAATTTCGGTTGAATATTCATGTTCTTTGCCATGAGTTGCATCGCCGTTTGACTTATCTGTTGTCCTACTGCGGCATACAAAATTTGTTGCGTATTTTTAGCGACAAAATAATGCTGGATCATCTCGTTTTTTAAATCAGGCGATTTATTATATTAGATGAGTTCATATTGAGAACATGAATTAGCTCATCTCAGGCTCATGATGAAGATAAAACCCAAAAACATCAGCACAATCTTGATGATATTTTTCAGTAAACAAAATATGCGTATGCCAAAAAACATCCATAACTCGCGAAGGCGGACGAACATTACCAAATTCCTTATTATTCGATTGCAAATTGACATAACTATTGTATAAAAATTCTCGGTACTCATTGGCAAGTTCTTCCACTTCACTCATAGGCCATTCAAACCCACCATCTTCAAAAGATTGCGTCAATTTCAACATCACGGGTTCTAAATCAAGTTTCTCTATCTTCTTTTTAACAGCATCTAATTTCATTAACTGACACCTCGAAAAGTTATGGCCCTACCAACGATAGGGCCAATTATATTAATATTATTGTTTTAGATGACCAGCACATGAACAGATTGCTTTCTTAGTTCGTCCCAGCAATTTCATATTATGTGCTGTATGATATTTTTTCAATAATGTATTACTCATAGCTTTTACTCCTATTTTTTTAATAAACCCTAGCGTTACTTAAACCCAGAAATAGATAACGCTAGTAAAAACTCTATTTCCAGAATATTTGCCTTGTAAAATACAGACAAATAATTCTTATTATCAATCCTTCTTACAGTATTTTCTTAATGAAAATAAAAACACAGTGGCCAAGAATAAATAAATCGGCAATGAAGAAAGCGCTACATGAAAGTCATGTGAACCAAAAACATGCACGCCATTGACTATTTTACCTTGCCAAAATGTGTCAAGAAATTTCCCGACTAATGGCTCAGAAAACGCACCAAACAATGCATCTCCCGTATTGATTAAAGCAATCACAGTGGCTGCCAATGCCACGGAATTCATTTCTTTTCCTAACGCAAAACCCAACATAAAGGCACCCGTACCAAAACCAAAAAGGAATAATAATGTACTGACACACCATACCGGTAAAAAAGATAAGTAGATAACAGAGGTTAAAGCAACAAAAGACAATACTAATCCAAATACCATCACTTCAAATCGTTTGCCTAACCAATCCGATAGTTTACCCAGTACTGGCCCAGCAACTGCCAATCCAAAAAACATCAAAGAGGTGACGGATGCTGCCTCAGGCTTTGTTAAGTGATACGCCGCTTTTAAAAATGGGTCGCCCCATAAACCACCAAATACAGCTAAAGGAGAAAAAGCGAGGCCGCTATACAACATTAGACACCAATTATGCTTACGCTTTAAGACATCGACAAAATCAGACAATCGTAGCGCTTGTGCTTTTGGTTTATCAGATACGTTAACAGGCTTTTTGTTTTTGACTAAAACAAAATAGATAAACGCCAATACCAATCCCACTAAGCCACTATAATAAAGGCTTGCTCGCCAACCAACATGCGATACTAAATAAGCCATTGGTGCTTGGCCCGCCATCGAACCCAGCATAGCAGCAGTAGCGAGTAACCCTCCAACAAATGCAAATTGCTGCGGCTTAAACCAAATAGCAGCCATTTTCATATAACTGACTGTCGCAAAGGCAGCACCTACTCCTACAAGCCCCCTTGCAAGTTGTGCATCTAATAAAGATTGAGATTGCGCAAATAATATAGCGCCCACAGCACTTAATGCGATAGCACCAGCAGATAATAACCTTGGGCTATATTTATCGAGCAAAGGCCCAACAAAAAGCTGCGTGACAAGATAAGTATAAAAAAAGGTTGCTGCGAGATTACCAAGACCCGCACCATCAACATGAAAGTGGCGCATTAATTCATTAGCCATCACGCTAGGTGATACTTGCAGCACGTATTTATAAAATAAAAATAAAGAGGCTAAAGCAATCACTACCCACGGATAAAAATGTCTCAATGTTTGATAGCTTTTCCGCTGATTCACTAGAGTTTTCATTATTACTCACCAATTCGCTGTTGTTAAACACAATACAAGTGCTTTGCTACGAATCTTTTCCTGCCCTAGTGCTGCAAAACGCTAATTAGCACTAAAACAGGTTCGTAATGCGAATAATAATGTGAGGAATAGTTTGGATGGAAAGTTGAACGCAATGAACAGCATCAACTACAGACGTAGCTGACTTTAAGTAAAATGGTTGTTCATTACAATTATTCATGATGTAACTTATATATAATATTGTTTGTAAACCAGTAATTACTTTAACATCAATTCTGTCAGTTTGTCAATAATTTGCTCAATACAATGGCCAACTGCGTCTGCTTTTACCAAGCTCATTTGCTTTTATTTAGAAAATTTAGAGGCTCACGAGACCTCCTAAGGGTGTGGCATTTTTCTGCAGCTCGTTGATTTTATAACACGATAATTTACCATTTTTTTATATAGGTTCCCTGCCCGACGGATGTTTTTCGATCGATGTAATAAGGGCGCTTCGGAATATGCAATAATAAACGCTCTATGATGCCTGAATCAATTCGTAAACAGTCAGGGCGCTGCATGCTAAAACCAGCTTTACATTTCAATCAATAAGTAGATTAACAATCAATCGAACGATCATGTCTTTCTGCGCAGGATCACTTTCGGCGACCAACAAAGCCAATGCCACTAAACCGTTTTCGTTAAGTTTGATCGACACGTTTTGTGATTTCAGATAAAGCAAAAACATGAAACTGCCAATGCGCTTATTTCCATCAGTGAATGGATGATCCTTGATGACAAAATAAAGCAAGTGAGCCGCCTTTTCTTCAGGGGTTTTATACAATGACTCACCGCCAAATGTTTGCTCGATATTATTTAAAATACTATCAAGCCCAGCATCGCGTTCTTGTCCAAAGAAGTGTGTTGCTTCATTTCGTGCACCCAAGTCTGTTTTTAATGATTCAATGGCTGATAATGCTGCTTCGTAACTTAACCTTGGAGTAGTAGCCTTAACTTGTTCGGGTAATTTCAACTCACCCTCATCATAAGCCAGCAATAAATCCCAAGTCTTGGTATATGCCAATATCAGCTGGATCGCTTCTTGCCCCAGATCATTGACTAAGTCATGATGTACTAGTGTTTTTTGCAACAACTCAACAGTCTGTTGCAATTCACGCACTCCGCGTTCAGATAGGCGCTTGTCATAGGTTGTATATCCCCGAATCAAGTGCTCTTTCAAAACTTGGCTTGCCCATTTTCTAAACTGCACGCCTTTCTTCGAGTTAACCCGGTATCCGACAGAAATGATGACATCAAGGTTGTAATAATCAACTTGATATGATTTGCCATCAGTAGCAGTTGTTGCAAAATTTGCAACAACTGAATCACGCTCTAATTCATTGATTTTGAAAATATTATTCAAGTGGCGTGAGATAACTGATTTATCTCGGCCAAATAGCTGCACCATCTGATTCATAGATAACCAAACCGTTTCGTCAGCAAGGCTAACGTCTAGTTCTACATGGCCATCTTGAGCCGCATAAATTACAATTTCGCTCATGAGCACACCTAATCATACTAAAATTTACCCAGAACTAATGCCTTGATATTGGCGATGATTTTAACACGATAAGTAAGTTTAACCCTAAGTAAACTTCGATTAAGGTGCAATATGGCAATAATTGCAGGAATCAAGCAGGTTGATTTGTCAAAAATTGAAGAATCAGCCTTGACCTTAAAAGAAACTATTTCGAGCACTAAACCCACCGTCCACTAGGTAAACAGCGCCACTGATATAAGATGCTTTATTTGAAGCTAGAAACAGCGTTAAATTTGCGACTTCTTCAGGTGTTCCCGCTCGACCTGCGGGCATATTGGATAAGAGTTTAGACCATTGTTCTTCATCGTTGAATTTAACTTTTGCACTATGGCGCAGTAGCTTTATGATCCGTTCTGTTTGTATTGCTCCGGGGCTAATTGCCAATATTCGCACACCGTGATCGAGACTATATGAACCTACTGTGCGTGAAAACGCTTCGAGTGAAGCATTAGCAGCGCTACCAGCAACATAGTCATACATCATTTTTGATCCTGCAGCGCCGGTAATGTTAATGATGACACCACCTTGTTGGTTTTTCTTCATTAAATTGTAAAATGCACGTGTCATATTAATATAACCATAAACCTTCAAATCCCATGCTTCACGCCAAGTTTTTTCATCTACTGTATCAATACTGCCACCTGGAATGGCCCCTGCATTATTGATAAGGATATTCGTATCTCCTGCTTGTTTAATTAACGTTGGGATACTTTCACTCTTTGAGAGATCAACAGCAATAGTTTTTACTTTTATTTTATATTGATGATAAATTTTATCTGAAGCCACATTAAGATTAGCTTGCGAACGTGAAACTATCGTTACATTTGCACCTTCTTTAACAAAGCCCTCAGCAATTGCAAAGCCAATACCTTTTGATGCACCGGTTATCAAAACGTTTAAGCCTGTTAATTGTAAATCCATGTAGATTCCTTCCTTATCGACGATCTGTTAAATCTCAATATTCATTTTATGGTAAATAAAGTCTAAAAACAAACGAATTTGAGAGATAATGCCTCGTACGATCACAAACAAAGTCAGTTCTATGAGACGATTGGATAGCTGACGGTAGAGCGAGATTTTCTAAAAAAAAGCTGTATCATCCCTTAATGGTCTAACCAACCACAGTCACTATTTTCTTAGTCATTACGGGATGAACATAATGACTATTCATATTAAATAAGTTTGGCTCATCATCAACTACCGCTTGATATTCTGGAGATTGATACGCTTTTTTTTGTGCTGTTTCAGACTCAAACCATAATTCAGCAATACCATCAATAGGATCATCAACCTCATCTGTTCGTTCTGATTCGACATGGTATTGAGTATACTTCATTAAACCTGGAATTTTAGCAATTAATGGACCATGCACAGTTTCCCAATAATTCCAGAATTCTGAAACGCTCATCTCAGGTTTACGACGTAATATAACAAATCGTTTAATCATAAAAGTGTCTCATCGTTTTTGAAAGCAACAAATACCCAATTCATTGACATCCTAACATAATGAAGCTTGTATTTTCACTTTAGGGCTAAAAGTATTCTCCAAAGGCTCAACGCGACATCAAAACAGCTTGGTTCGACAAATTTGCAGGAAGCAAATTTCGGGATTTTTTCTGGAGAGGGCCAGGGCCTGACTTACTAACCTATTGATTTATAATCGTTAGTCTCTCACTATTTACCAAAAAATTATTCCTACGAACAGTATAATTAGGTAAATCCTGTTCGCAGGAATAAATTTTCTTATTCACACGAACACTTCAAATTGCTATAATCTGTTCGTAGAAAATGGTTTTTTGATTAATGCGAACAGCAACGCATCTCATCGATACATTTATCATCACTCCCAGGATGGGCAAGACACAACACGCTATACATTATCGAAATAAAGTTTTCAGGAAACAAGGTGGGTAGACACATTATCGATGACGTCAAAGAAAAAACAAAAAGAATCAATCTAGCAAAGAACATGGTCTGCTTACCCGTTTTAATTCATGTCAATGGTGCTTCAGAGCAAATTTATACTGAAAGCTTTATTGCTTCTCCCTCAAATGCCTAAAGTGTGACCTATGTCTCCGGTATAAAGTGTATATCCCGGGAAGCAGAAAAGATCATCCTCAGGATAGCACACGCAGTGTGAGGGCTAGGATGGCCCAAACTGGTTTTTTCAAATTTTTGAGGTTCTTAAGAAAATCTTAATATTAGATTGATAACATGGCATTTTAAATTAGTAAGCGCAAACATTTCAGTTTTTCTGAAAGCACAAACTAATGAAAAAGATTATAACAACTAGCGTCATATAACCTAGTTATTTTGATTAGTAATCAAAAAAGGATCTCTAAAACAAATCTATTTAAATACAACTAAAGAGGATAATTATTATGCAACAAACAAAAACTCCATTAGAAGGTAAAGCATATGCCTGGGATTTTGATGGAACATTAACCAAAAAAAGCACCTTTACTGCACAACAATTAAGCGCAGTTGTTCCTACAACAGAAATAACATACACTCAAGTGCCCTTTTGTTGCGGTCTTTTTCCAATAACAAAAGAAGTACCATCTGCAACACGCCACGATGATTTTCAAAACACGCTTCCAGACAAAGAGATAACAAGCAATCTACGCAATCCAAAACTCACAGCAGCAATAATGAAACATATTGCTGATAATGGTGGTCAAAACTATATTATTTCTAACCATGATAATAAAGCTTGGATAAGACGTAATTTAAAATTACTATTAAATAATGACCCACTAGCTGAAAAAATAGTTATAATCGCTTTACAATCAAGAGAAGATATGGACCTTGGAGGAAAAGTAGGGGCTATGAAGCATCTACAGAAAAAGGATAGGTCCATTAATGAGTTCACTTTAATTGACGATAGTCAAAGACAAAATGAACATATCAAATTGCATAATGCTAAAAAAGAGCAAGGTGAGGGTCTGAAAATAAATTTTATCCATGCAGAAGTTGGTCATGATGATTATATATCAACACTTGCACTTCGTGTTCAGTTCAATCCCAGTCAAATCTCTACCTCAACGTATGAAGAAATAGAACCGGACGAAACAGCACCTTTATTGGGAGGATCTAATACTTAATCATAATAAAAAGCAGCACGTCTGATTTGTCAATTCCTGTGTTACCGCTACGGTGTTTTATACAAATGATACCGTAGCGGCAATACGCCTGACTGCGCGTTAATAAATTCATCGCTATTTAGGTATGGCATCATAAATGATACTCTAAACTTCAATTAAAGAAGGAACCCTATCATGAATAACCCAATCGGCCAACCCAAACACACCCTTGATACCCCTTGCCTGGTTATTGATAAAACAGCGCTTGAATACAACCTCAAGACTATGCAGCAATTTGCAACACAGCATGGTAAAAATATACGCCCTCATACTAAAACACATAAGTGCTCAAAACTATGCCAATTGCAAATCGAACAGGGAAGTGTTGGGATCTCTGCTGCAAAAGTGGCTGAAGCTGAAATTTTAGTACACAACAATATCCCTGGTATTTTAATTACTTCACCTATCTATCACAGCAAAGCATAAAATTGCACGATTAATGAAATGTTTGCAACTAGCAAGTGATTTGATGGTTGTGGTTGATACATTTGAAAATGCACAAGCTCTTAATCATGCCGCGGCAACAATAAATATGACGCTAAGCGTATTAATCGATATTGATCCTGGAGTGCATCGATCAGGTGTGCCTTATGATCAAGCCCTACCACTAGCAAATAAAATAAATCAGCTTGAAAACCTGACACTACATGGCATTCAATGTTATGCCGGCAACTTACAACATATAAAGAATTTTAATGAACGCAAAAAAGCTTCGCAAACAGTCATGCAAAAAGCTGTGAATGTTGCGCAGCAATTCAAAGAAAAAGGATTATGCTGCGATATCCTAACAGGTACAGGCACAGGTACTTACAATATTGAGCGGCTATAGATGCTGTTAGCGAAGTCCAACCGGGTTCGTATACCGTAATGGATGCTGAATATCGATTTATTGGTTCCGAACAAAATTCAAGCGCCTTTACTACCTTTAAACAATCACTCACACTATTAGCCACCGTGATCAGCGCAAATCATAATACGCATGTCACTGTTGATGCGGGACTTAAAGCTTTATATTTTGACCCTAATACAAACCCAATTGTCATTCATCCGGAGAATTTACGTTATGAATGGGCTGGTTTTGGAGATGAACATGGCAAGATTTTAAGTGATAATAAATTACCAACCGTAAATGATGTCATTGAAATGATCACACCACATTGCGACCCCACCATCAATTTATTTGATCAATTTTATGTTACTGAAAATAATATTGTCATCGATATTTGGCCGATTGATATGCGCGGGAAGTCATAATAAGTGTTACCTATACTCTATGCCGATTTAATATCAACAGAAGGTGAGAGAAAATGCCCAACAAGAACCAAAGGACCTTTAACATTTTCTTGCTTAAGAAGCTGCTCTAACTCATTCGCAAACTGCTGCAGTTTTCGTGGTGCAGAAATTGGAAAAGCATTGCCGTGCTTTACTCCGCTCGTATTTGTTCGATATAAAAATTCTCTACGAAAATGGTAGTGGCGCTATAAAACCACCAAATTCGCGTTCGACTAGTTTCGCAAATGTGATTGTCGTATAGTCTTCTAAATAATCACCCATAATTTGAATGCCAATCGGTAAACCGGCTTCCGTATGATTAATGGGCATTACAGTGGAGGGTAATCCAAAAAGACTAGCAATGCTTGGCCATACGTGTTGAGTAGAGTATGGAATTTTTGTGCCATCAATATCAATTTTTCTCTCTTTCATAGGAGAATGATCATGAAGAAAAGCCGGAGTTGGCATAGCAGGATATAGGATGACATCGAATTTATTAAATAGCTTTCGCCATTCCTCGCGCATCTGTTTTCGAATGCGAGTTGCAATCAGCCAATCACGATGTGTTAATACAATACCCCGCAAAAAATACGCTTTAAGACTATCATCATCGGCATCTAATGTTTTAGCAGTCGCTTCTAATTCTTTGTATGCTTCAATCGGCATTGATCCAGCAGCAAATGAGGTTAATAGAACAGCATAATTTTGAGCAAGTTTTTTAAGGTCTGGCACAATCTGCATGTCACGCGAAACCGTAACACCTAATTTAACGAGACGATTAGCCAAATCATCAATTGACGATTTAACAACATGAGCTGTTGGGCAAAGTGGATGGCTATCAATTACTAGAACACGGAAATCGCTAAGATTGTTATGCCGTGCTGGAGGTAGAGAAAGTTGATAGCCCTTGCCGTTCAGTAGTTCGTCTGGTCCCGCCATAATCTCCAATGCCAAAGCAAGATCGTTAGCTGTTCGTGCCATAGGTCCAGCAACAGCAAAATCATTAGTACGATCTGGTAGTGGTTGAACGTTCGGAGGCCCCCCACCACGTGTAGGCACTAAATTAAGACTCGGTCTATGCGCGTAGACACCACAATAATGTGCAGGTGTTCGCAATGAGCCTGCCATATCTGAACCCAGCTCTAATGATGTGAATCCTGCTGCAAGCGCCGCTGCCGCACCACCTGATGATCCTCCAGGTGTTCGGTTGACATCTCTTGGATTATTGGTCGTTCCATAAATTTCATTGAAAGCCTGCCAATCTTTAAGCATAAGAGGCACATTCGTTTTACCGATGATAATGGCACCCGCTGCTTTCAGTCGTGCTACTGCAAGTGCATCAGCATCTGCTCGCCAATCTTTATATTGAACATTGCCCCAAGATGTGGGTAACCCGGCAACATTAAAGGATTCTTTCACTGTCATTGGAAGCCCAAGCAATGGGCGCCGTTCACCGCGGGCAATTGCGGCATCAGCTACCTTCGCAGCCTCACGGGCACGCTCAAAATCTCGGACGACAACCGCATTAATTTTTTTATCAAGCTGTTCGATACGAGAAATACTTGCCTCAAGTAGCTCAACAGATGAAATTTCTCGATTGGCCAATGCTGCAACGAGTTCTGCAGCACTTTTATAATGCAAATCTTGAATGTTTGATTTGTTTTTCTTAATGTCATAAGTTGATGACATGGTTAGCTACCTAAATTAAATAATGATCTTCGCTTGGCTGTGCCTGCCAGATCTTATTCAAGAAGATTATCACACAATTGCCAAACTCAGCCAGACATCATTAGGTAGCGTAAGCCGAGTGCTTGTCCGCCATCCCCAACGTTTTCGTGCTCTCAAATAGCTCTTATATGCTGATATTTGAAGGTCTTATCTTAATTAGAGCTGGATATAAACCTGTATAATTCTGCAATATTGCATTAATTTACCTGTATATTTCTTCATTTTAGCATTTATTTACCTGTATATTTCTTCATTTTAGCATTTATTTGCCTGTATATTTCTGAAGATGGCGCTATAATTTAGCTAAACTCACTCAGTTTGGGATGAGGTGCATGCAAAGATACTACATAGAAGAATTACAAAAATGGCAACATAGCCCCTCACGAAAACCTTTAACTGTCCAAATGCTATTCTCGCATTGCGCTACTTTTATGAAAAATGCCGGAACTGTCTGCGCAATGTTACCCTAGATACTGGGGCCGATACCATATACCATGAGAGACTACTCGACTTATTGCGCCAATATTGGATGTTGGGGAGAAGCCCGAAGTTGTCGCAGCATTTTTGCAATACTCAGATGTCGAGCTTGCTTGTTGACAAGGCTTTAATGAGAACCTCTTTGTTAGTTGCTGGCTTCAAAAAGATTTCCACAGAAATCCTGATCGGAGTATTTAACAATGGGTAACATGGACTATAAAGGCTATGCATTCGAAGCACTTAAGATCACTCTGTTTTGCCTTGTTGTTAGCGGCCTATTTAAATTACTGGGTGCTTCAAACAATACACTGCTAGTTGTGTTTAATATGGCTGTCATGTCTTCGGCTGCCACATTCTCTGTTGAACAAAAGCATTTAAATCATGTTACCTTGGGCAGTTCAGTAATGATTTTCTCTATTATCACTGGAGGGATTCTAGGCTATTACACCCCGTTGCTAGCAAAGTTACTAACGATTTTATATGCGGGTTTAGCATTTTATCTTCCCAAATCAAGATCGAGAACGAATATATTTGTCACTAGTTCACTGATGTTTCTTATTTTCACCGCCCTACCATTTAATTGGGAAGACGGTTTGAATTACGCTTTAGATGGTTTTGTAGTGATTGCTATTTTTATTGGTTTTTACTGGTTCTTCGACCGAACCATTCAAAATCAGCCTAACAAAAACCCGATTAACGGAAAAAACCAAACCAATCAAACATCAGCCGTTAACGTGATTCTATCATTAAGCATTGCTTGGGTTATTAGCTACTTGCTATCAATGTATTCTCAATTGACACATCTTTATTGGATAGAGTTAACAGCGCTTGTTGTTATTCAAGCTTCACAACAAAAACCAATTCGCACTTCGCTTAAGAGAATCTTAGTGAATGCTTTGGGGGCTATCATTATCGTCATCTTATTTAATTATGTGATGCCGCCTGATTTTTGGATTAATTTTTCACTATTGGTGGTGTTTTTATTCTCAATTTTCTTTTTTGGCTTTTCTTACACAGGAAGAACATTATTTATCGAGTTATTCGTACTAGGCTTTACACATTTATTAGGCGATTATCAAAATGCCATTGCATTAGATCGCGTGATATTGACTTTTATAGGTGGCATAATTGTTATTGTGATGACTCCCATTAGTTATTTTTTAGCTACCCGGTTATTTTCCTACAAAAATAATCATCAATAAGAGCAGCTCTACGAAAATTTTTTGTTGACAATGCAAGTTAAATAACTGTCTACTGCGATTATGTCAACGATTCATCAACTATTCCAGCTTGATAAATAGCGATAATCTTTCTTTTCCAGCAACAGCACGGCTAATATGCCCTGGCCCTGTTGTATCTTCTAGTAAAACAACACTACCAGGATTAAATACTCTCTTATTACCATCACTCACAGTGATTTCAACTGATCCTATCAAATTCACTAAGTTTGGTATGGTGGTCTATATGCCATTCAACAGCATTAAAAATTCAACATTCATTTGGGCGGCTTTAGAAGTGATGGCCCACATTGAATAGGCTAAGTTTTAGCCCAAGCTCATTCCCCATTAGGCGTACGACTAAAGCAAATTACACGAATTAATTTACAGTCTCTTAACCGCAAACTCGAGGGGTGATCCTTTGCTTTCAATATTGTGAGCTGCACGAATTGCCTCCTCAATTGCGTCCTCATCGACATATAGCATCTGTGAATTATAATCTATTTTGTATTCTATTTCATTACATAATCTTCCAATGCCATGTTTATCAATGGAATTATATACTTCTTCAATATTAGGCAAATTTTCATGATCTTCGGTATATATGATAAGTTCACGATAACTACTTTTCTCTGCAGAAATAAATACCTTGAGTTCATAAAAATCCCCAGACCTTATTCGCCCCAATGCCGTTTGAAAAGCCCTATCAATAGTTGCATTATCAGATGCAAATTTTAAAACAAATTTTCCTTGCTTTGTCAGATCGATAGTGTCTTTTCCAGTATCAGGATCTATGTGTTTATTATTTCTAGCAGATATATGTGAAACTCCATCTGCACTTAAAATGGATTGCGATTGCATAGATGAGATTTCATCTATACTATCACCAGGATTATTCAAGTCGTAAAAATAGTTTATTATGGGTTTTTCGGAAATCGAGGTTGTTTCTTTTTCAGAAAATAGGCCGAATCCATTTTTTATGTTTTGCCAGAGTCCTGCTTCAGACTTTTCATTATATTTATAAAAAGCATCTGTTTGGACATATTTAGAACTATAAAATACATTATTAGGAGCTCGCATATCACAGTTTCTGATATATTCTAGATCATCATCAGGGGAAACCATAAATTTGCCTTCACGAATTTCCAACTTTTGAAGCAATAGCAACGTGTCTTTAACGTCTCTTTTATCTTGGTAGTCTTTTGAATATACAACAATAGCTTGATGGGAAAATTCTTCTTTTAATACAAATACTTTCGCTTCATAAAGCAAGGTTCCTTTTTCAATTTCTTTTTTAATTTCATTCCAAGCTAATGTTAAGTCAGGACTTCCCTTTTCAAATCTGACGACCCATTTTCCTTCTTGAGCTGAGTTAATCCTGTTTGGCCCACGTTCAGGATGTTTATTACTTTGTATCTTAATACATCCGGATGGCACGTCCTTTAACGTGCTTATCGCTGGATCTGGTGTGATATCTTTGTTATTCTCAGGGTTCTTCAAATCTACTTCATAAATAGTATCTTCAACAATTCTACGTCGTTCAAACATAATAAATACTCCGATTTTAATTTTTCAATTATTTCATTTTTGTTATGTGTTATAAATTATTACACATTGCATACTAATTTATAGTATGCAATTCTCAAAGTTTTCACCACAATTTATAAATAATACAATGCAGCAATCATCATCTTAATTCGAAATTATGCCAATTTGGCTAAAATTATCTCTCGATTTATGAATTACATAATATCAGCTTTTTCCTATACCTAGGAAATTAAGCTTATGATCAACGGTGAACTGCTAAATAACTTGGGTTTAAGAATCAAGCACTTATAAAGCAAGCAGAATCATGGTGTTACAATAAGCTGCCTTTTTAATAAAACCAAAAAGTCACTGTGTTGTCACTTTCAAGGCAACTATAACACTGCTTTATTAACAGATCCTTAAATTATAAAATATTTTTGAGAAAATGGGCCCGTTTTCGCGATTCTATGTGATAGTCGTTTTACCTATACTGGTCCTTGCAATCCCTCTTTACAAGCCCGACAATATTAAGAAATATCTCTTGAGCTTTCGCAAATGAAATCAGGCCACTTTTCGTTGGCACTTCATGTCTGCATTTTACTTTAAATATGATCATGACTCTGCCTGTTCAGATTAAATTGCTTCTATTGAATTTAGTTGCTTTATACAATAATTGTATGTTACAATTACTCTAGTCGCTACTCTTTTGGAGGCAATAATGACAAAAACCAATCTAACAAACTTGCTATGTTATAAGCTTTTTAACGTAGTTAAAGTGAATGAACAGCTAATCGACAGAGCGATGGAACCGTTCCATCTTTCTCGCACTCAATGGAAAGTGATGGCTAGATTTAATTTTCTAGCACTCCCCTGCACGCAACAACAGCTATTAACCTCCATGAGTATTGACCGTGCTCATTTAACCAGAACGCTGGACCAATTAGAACAACGTGGCCTCATTGTCAGAGAAAGATTGGCTTCTGATAAAAGAGCCTATAACGTTTTTCCAACAAAAGACGGGATAAGACTGTTAAAAAAAATAGAGCAGATTCTACAAGCTGAGTCACATTCCTTGGCTCGAGGCCTAAGCCAGAAGGAAAAATCAATGCTGGGGAAACTGCTAGATCGAGTGGCATCAAATATACTTGAAGAATTAAAGTAATAGAATCTAAACAATAACAAGAATGTAACTACTCGCCCATCATTGTGGCGAAAGCTGGAATCCAGGCGTGTTTTTCGCGCCAACGCACGCAGTGCGTTGTGGATCCCGCGGTCAAGCCGCGGGATGACGAGGTAAACCGCGGGATGACGAGGTGTGAGCAGTTACAGGAGAATAATGCTATGAAAAAAATTGTAATTATTGGCGGTGGTTTTGCTGGCTTATGGACTGCTTTTAGCGCTGTTCGTTTGGCTAAATTGAACAATCTTGAAGATAAAATTGATATCACTCTCATTAACAAAGACCCGTATCATGGTTTACGGCCACGTTATTATGAAAATGATTTAAGTAATACACGAATACGCTTAGAAACATTTTTATCTCCTCTTGGTATTAAACTTATCGTTGATGAGGTAGCCGATATAAACTGTGTAACGCAAGAAATAAAACTCAAACAACACGCTCCCCATTCCTATGATCGCTTAATATTAGCTACAGGTAGTCAACTTTACACACCCAAAATACCCGGGTTAAATGAATATAGTTTTAATGTTGACACTTACCAAGCTGCTGAAAAACTAAAAAAACATTTTGAATTATTACCTTCGATCAATAGATCTGGACGATATACCGTCGTCGTGGTGGGTGGTGGCTTTACGGGTGTGGAAGCGGCCACTGATTTTATGAATCGATTAAAAACGATAGCACCCAATGATAAAGTCCGGGTGATTGTTGTAGATCGCTCCAAAGTAGCTGGTCGATTTGGCACAGAAACACAAGCTGTAATTTTAAAAGCTTTTAAAGCACTGGGTATCGAAACTATTTCAAATGTTCAGGTCAGCAAGATTGCTAAAGATCATATTGAGCTCGACTCTGGTGACATTATTGAAACACACACAACAGTTTGGACCGCCGGCATGCAATCCAATGGGTTAACAAAAGAATTTGGCTTAGACCTCGATCGATTTGGACGATTGCCAGTGGATCGCTTTTTACGGATACAAGGTGTTAAAAACTGTTTTGCCGCTGGAGATGTTGCTGCAGCAACAACAGATGGCATACATAGCGCTTTACTTTCCTGCCAACATGCTATGCCTCAAGGTCGTGTTGCTGGTAACAACGCTATTGCTGATTTATTTGATCTTAATCTGAGCGTCTATGAGCAAATAAAGTTTGTCACCTCTATTGATTTAGGCTCTTGGGGAGCACTTTATGCAGAAGGTTGGGATCAACGTATTGTTGCAGTGAAAGAAGCTGCGAAAGAAATTAAACTATTTATTAATCATGATAGAATTTATCCACCATCCATAGAAGATAATTTGGAAAAATTATTGCAAGCAGCAGAACCGATATTTAAATCGATTAAATTTGAAATGTCGACATAAGTAAAACAAAAAACCCAAATAATACTCATTCTCTAATGTCAGAATATTCTTCTACTCTGTCTTCGACAATATAATCTGCTATTTTGATGCACTGGCTTAATAGATATTCATCCTGATAAAATCCACCCAGCAATAAAGCGAAAAGCACCTCCCCTAGTCACTACAGCTAAATCACCCATCTTCCCTGAAGTCGCGCAGAGCCTGCCCCGGCAAATCAGGGTCATTTTGTTCTGCAACTTGGCATGGATTTTGCCACTGTAATTGCAATGGCATAACACCCGCCCAGACGTGTTGTTCCATGTCTTTATCATCGTCTTGGGGCGGGCCTTGGCGAGACTTTAATATCGCTTCTGAAATTAAAATTCGCATCAGGGTGGTTGCTGCTAGTTCTTTTTTAATGGGGGATCGAACATGTTGCCAGCGCCCCGGCATCCAGTGTTCTAGAAACTGTTGCATATGCCTTTCTTTATCACTTTCTGCCACAACCTCAAAAGCCCCATAAATACAGACAGAACAGTAATTCATTGAATGGTGAAATGCTGAACGCGCTAATACCAAGCCATGAATGTTGGTGGTTGAGACACAAACTTGGGCGCCTGTTTGGAGGAATTTTAATAAGCGACTGCCATTTGAACCATGGATATATAAATACTTCTCTTCTCGCCAAACTGCCGTTGGGATTGCATGCACATTTTCACCATCACTAAAAGCAATGGTAGCCACCAGTGCTTCATCGAGTGCTGCAAATATTGCCGCCTGATCATAACTCGCACGTTCCTTCAAACGTCTAACACGAGTTCTTTGGGTCATCGATAAATCTTCAGACATATGCCCTCCCCTCAATACTCAACTGGTCTTGAATTCAACCCTATTATTGCTTAATGTATAGATCCAGTTATGCGATGAGATAGAACCAGATGCCTCCTTCTACAGAATTGATATTTCAGCTGTGTTCAATGCTAGCAGAATCAAAATCAAATTTGCCACGCTATAAAGCACTCTATAAGGGTTTGGTGATGCTAATCAGAAAGACATTCTAAGAGCTGGGAAAATATTAAGTCGGATCATTAAAGAATTTCTTTCGTAAAATAGTCAGTTAAAATGAACTCATATTAACTAAAAACGAAAAAATTTTCTTGATATTAAAATTAAACACCGTGATCATTCTAGCCCTTTATCAAACCATTTTTTTAATCCAATGTTTATGGGTTGCTGATGACGGCTCAGATGGCAATCCCATCCGAAATCGATTATACTCCGATAAATTAATCCATAGAGGGATAACATGATGACAAGTCAATCTGTAAAGCCTGTACCTGAGGGTTATCACACAATAACACCCTACCTCATTATGAAAGATGCAAATGCTGCTATCCGCTTTTATGAACAAGCTTTCGATGCTAAAGAACGTATGCGTTTTAGCAGGCCAGATGGGCATGTTAACCATGCTGAACTAGAAATCGGTGATTCCCTCATCATGCTTGCTGATGAATTTCCCGAAATGGAAACCTACAGCCCTGCACATCATAACGGGTCACCGCTTAAGATACATTTATATGTTCCGGATGTTGACAGTATATTTCAACAGGCCGTTCAAGCGGGCGCCAAAGTCATCCGGCCACTTGAGGATCAATTCTATGGTGATCGCTTGGGTGCTTTGATGGATCCTGATGGTTATACTTGGTATATTGCAAGTCGCAAAAAAAATATGACTGAAAGCGAAATTCAAGCTGCAGCTAGTAGCGCGCATGGTGAATAATACTCGTTGACAAATTAATTTCAGCTATTAATATACCTCCTGACATTTTTATACATAAACTGAAATTGCCAATCCTTAACGAAATCTTAAAAGGACCCAATAAAATGAAAATCACAAAATATCTAGTGGGGCTCGCACTTTTATCTATTTTATTATTAACCGGCTGCGTCAGAACTGTCCGTCAGCCCTTGAGTGTTGCATCTCGAAAACAAATTAAATCAGACCAAGCGGTTCTCGATACTGATCAAAGAGAAATAAATCCAACTTATAATCCTGAACCATATTATGGAAGCGTGCTCGCAAATCTAGTCAAGGTGGTTATAAATCATTATGCTAACAAAAAAGTCAACAAAGCAATTACCCCAATTCGTAGCACGCTTACTAATTACGATTTTTCTAAAATGTTGTATGCACAATTAAATCGCAAGCTTACTAAAGTAAAATGGTTAAAGCTCAATCGCACACATATGGACTATCATTTACAGGGTAAACAGATTAATAAAATAATTCGCTCTGCGAAACAAAACACTACTTTATTGATTTATCTGAGCTATGACTTAACACCTTCCTTCCAAGCATTTGTTGCTGAAGCAGATGTTTCACTTTATAAAAAAGATAAGACTGCCAAAAAGGGTTTCAAAACTATTTATAGCAACCAATTTTACTACATCAATACCCTACCTAAGAAAGATCACCATTTAAAACAAGATGCAAAGATCTGGACTGCTAATGATGGCCGCCTCATTAAATCAGCTTTGAATGAAGCTGCTGCCAGCCTTGCTAATATGTTAATCAAGGATATTCAAAACCCCAATAGTAAGTTATATCAAAGTATAGCTAAAAAACCGATTAAATTTTCAAAAAACAATCTTGGTTACCAGCATGGGAAAGTTATTGCTAAACGGGCTGATCGATATTTGATTCGAGCAAACACCGGAGCAATGTATAACGTTAATCGTAATACAATACATTAAGGCTTCTGTTGATGCGACTATTTCTCTACTTAATGTTTGCGACTGTAGCGCCCATCATTTTAATCGGCTGCAGCTCAGCACCTATCTATCTAAAATTGCATCCTGTTGTGGCCAGTCGACATTCGTCACAACATAATAGTTTGCCTATTAAGATCACCAAACTAAGTGATCAACGCGATTATAAAAATAGTGCTGGAGCCGCAACAGGTGCAGTTGTTCATATCAAAAATTTAATGCCATGGTTAAATAAAAATTTAAACGTTCTCAATGTTTGGGATTGTCGTAATAAAGTCACTCAAAAGCCACTGACGTTACATGTTGCGCTAAGAAAACTTTATATCGAAGACAGTCAACCTGATTTAATTGCGGTAGTAGCACTAAAAGTAAGTTATTGGCGAAACCACAGGTTATTAGCCAGGAAGTATTATCGCGGACAAAGTGAAAGTATTAATTGGGCAGGTAGTCACCATGAAATCAATAGCCGATTTAACCATGCTATTCTGTCGACGCTTCGGCAAATGCATCGAGATATTTGTCGGTTTCTTATCAACTAGCTGTTATGAGTGATAAGTTTCCAAATACCCGGATCTCCCAACCCTAAGCGCCAAGCTGAAAATCCTCGTAAATGATATTCTTTAATTAATTTTAATTTTTCAGAAAACGATCTTGCATTTTCTACAAAAATATACTCGTTAAATCGGTGTTTATTGTAATAAGTATAAGGTACCTTTTGTCGCGAGTCCCAATAGAGCTTCACATGGTTTTCTTTTAGTAAACTTAACACAGTATCATAGTTGACATCTCTGCCAATGGATTTTCTATTATTACCATGCATGCCTGTTTTCCAATAGAAAGAATAAGTGGGGATGCCCAACGAAATTTTATCGGCAGGGATATAACGTAGTGTGTGTTTAATGACCTGAGTTACCCAAGGAATGCCTGCGACAGGACCAGGCGTGCTTGAACCCATGTGCTGGTTATAAGTCATGATGGTAACAAAATCGCTGTATTTTCCAATCGCTTTATAATCATAAGCGCCAGCCCAATTATTATAAATGTTTTTTAGTAATGTGGTTTTTGGGATGTTGTCTGTTAATGCGTATAATGTGATGCTGATTTTAAAATTGTGTTTATGCAATGCTTTTGCTAAATTGCGATAAAAATGTGTGAAACGATTTCGATCTTCGATAGGTATGTTCTCAAAATCCAGTTGTATACCATAAAGTTTATGTTTTTTACAAAGTTTTGTAAGATCATTGATTGCTTTTTGTTGGGCACCCCTATTTCTTAAAAATTCACTCACTTTTCTCGCATTAAAACCAACATTAGTGACTAAAGCCATAAGTTTTACATGATGCTTTGCTGCGGCTTGTTCCAATCGATGGTTAATGCCACCCCAAACAGTGCCTCGATTGTCGATTTCAAAAGCTTGTGAAATAATAACATCAATTGCGTTAGGATGTCGTTTTATGGTGTCAATCCACCCGGACACTTCTTGATAACCATTGGTGCTATCACCACGTAGCGTATAAAAAATCTTTTGTAGCGCAAAGGCTGATGGAACGGCCAATATGAATAGTATAAATAATAGCAATCTTCGCATATCATAAACTCCTTTTTATGCTGCTTGCACTTCCAATGTTCGCATTTAATTCAGTTACAATGCCGGTGGAGATTTCAGCATACAATAGTCTGTAGCGGTGTCAACCCAACATCGAACACAAGCTTGACGGCTTATGCTGCTCTGTTAGGATATCCATTTCTACACCATTTAAATAGAAGAAAGCTTATGCCAATTAAACTAAACAGAATAGGCCACTGTGCGCTAAGGGTTAAAGACCTTGAACGCTCCAAGCAATTCTATACCGAAGTGTTAGGCTTGCAGGTTATGGAACAAAATGACGATCATGGCGGCGTTTTTAGTCAGCACCATTCGCGACCGACACCGCTATTTATTATCTTTAAGTCGTATCAGCCCCAAGTAAACGCCTTGAACCTTTACTCGATCACCAGGATAAGTCATCGGTGTTAATTTAGGGTTAGAAGGGATTAGCGCAACTGTTTTATCAGGATTTCGTTGAAATCGTTTTAATGTGGTCTCACGGTTATTAATGACTGCGACCACAATCTCTCCATTTTCTGCCTCGCTTCGACGTTCACAAACTACATAATCACCATCACAAATATTGTCGCCACTCATTGAGTCACCGACAACTTTTAAGATATAGCAATTAGCCTTCAGCAACGAATCAGCCAAATCCAGCACGTGCTCAGTATCCATCGGCTCAATCGGATCCCCGGCCGCAATTTGACCATCAATAGGTAACTTAAAATAGCTTGGCACTTTTTTCAGCATGTTTATAGCGCCTCTGCGCTGCAGCTCTTGTAAAAACATAAATGCATCTAGCATACCCTTAGCCTCCATTCTAATATGCGCTCATTTTGCTCTCATGATGAAGGCTAGTATAAGAAGCAAAAATTTATTTTGCAAGGTGAAATGCAGTAGGCTCGACCGCTCGGTCACAGTAGAATTGATTCTAATCGATGTCAATTCCTAATGGTCCAGTTCTATGCACGGAAAAGTTTAGTCAACACCTTAATATACATAGCATTATCCACAAAAATCAGCCAAAGCCTATGTAAGCAAACTGCAAATTTATGCAGACATATACTCGAAGCGAGAACTCGTCATCCCCGCGAAAGTGCGGATCTAGTGATATCACTGGGTTCTCGCTTTCGCGAGAATGACGGTGCATCCTCACTTTCGTGAGAATAAGGGTGGATTCTCAATTGGCATGGATGAGTGTGAGATGTGTCTTTGTGCAAAGAAGGTGTAAACCCACCTTCATGACGATGATGAAGTCCTTAAAAAGAGTCTTAATGTTTTAAACGGATAAGACCCAGATAGGCGCCTTGGACTTTGACATCCTTAGCAGGATATACAAGGGCTGCGAGTTTAAGATCGTGAGAATACAGAGTGATGGTCTTATCATCATTGAATTGAATACGTCTTAATATGGCTTTTTTACCATGGATCAATACCATAACAATTTCGCCGTTATCCACCTTGCTGCGATTTTCAAAAATCACATAATCCCCAGCACAAATTTTCTCACTGTGCATGGCATCATCAGCAACACGAATGACAAAGCGATCATTGCCCAAAAGCAATCCGGACAAATCTAGCATTTTATCTGAATCGACTATTTCAACGGGTTCGCCAGCAGCCACCTCGCCCACGAGCGGTAGATGACCATTATAGATATCTGAGCCATTGATTAATCGGATGCTGCGCTTTTTATGGCGCTCAATACTGAGATAACCTTTCTTCACTAGCCCCTCAACATAACGATGAGCTACCCCTCGTGAGCTGATCTTCATTAACTTTGCGAGCTCGCGTTCGGTTGGGGCATGGCCGTTACGTAAAATATAGCAACGAATGATTTGATACGCCTGATGTTCTTTAATTGTTAACTGCATAAAATTTGCCACCAAAAAATTCCAAGAGCTCCAGTATAAAAAGCAAAAACCAGACTGGCAATACTCAATTTTGTTTTCACTACATAAATTTGTATAAAACGGCATATTTTGAATTAGTTTTGAACAAATTTAGTAAATATACTCTAGTAGTTAGCCAATAGGTCATCATCACTCGCCGGCATTCTCGCGAATGATTATCATTTTCACGGAGAATTGCGAATAAATGATTAATTCTCAGTGACAAGTCTCCTCGGATCAATGGATCGCACCAATTCGGTGAGCTGCTCTGGTGTGTTGCCATTTGCCACAGCCTTCACAAATAACGAACCAATCACAAAACCATCCGCATGCAAAATGACAGCTTTTGCCATCTCCTGATTAGAAATTCCAAATCCTGCCACAACAGGCCAGCTCGCCACTGATTTAATGTCTGCCAGTTTATTAACAAAGTCATCCGGCAGTTTTTCTCTAACGCCCGTTGTACCACTACGACAAGCATAATAAAGCATACCTTTAGAGTGTTGATCAATTTTACGAATGCGCTCAAATGGCGTCGATGGAGAAATAATAAATATAGGATCAATACCTGCCGCCATACACGCCTGCTCATAATCTTTGGCTTCTTCAATGGGTAAATCGACAATCAAACAACCATCCACTCCAGCCGCTTTGGCACGCGTTAATAAATCGTTCTTTAATGCAGCAAAAATTGGATTATAATAACTAAACAAAATAATAGGCATCTCGGTTTTCTTTCGAAGTTGCTTTATTAGCACTAATACATCATCTAACGTCGTACCTTGGGCCAGCGAACGTGTCACTGCATCTTGAATGGTAGGCCCATCTGCAATAGGATCCGTAAAAGGTACACCCACCTCTACAATATTCACACCACCTTTCACCAGCGCTTGAAAGTTTTGAAGCGAAGCTTCCATCCCACCATCTCCGGCAGTCAAATAACCGACATAAGCTGGGCCTTGTTTAAATATTTCTGAAATTTTACTCATACAACCTATACCTTGTGTTTTTCAAACAATTGAGGCAAGTCTTTGTCACCTCGACCCGAGAGATTAATAACAATGACTTGGTCTTTTGCAAGCTCTTTGGCGGTTTTCGCTACATAAGCTAGTGCATGTGAGGATTCCAACGCTGGAATAATACCTTCGGTTTGTGCCAATAATTTAAATGCCACTAATGTTTCATCATCAGTCACCGAAGTGTAGTGAACCCGTTTTGATTCAAATAACTCAGCATGTTGCGGGCCAACTGCAGGATAATCAAGCCCTGCGGAGATAGAATAGGTATCCGCAACTTGCCCATGTTCGTCTTGCAATAAATACGTATAACAACCGTGTAGCACGCCTTTTTTTAATTCCTTAAAACGAGCAGCATGTTCGCCTAAGCCTCCTCCTGTACCCCCTGCTTCCACACCAACGAGTTTCACTTTTGGGTTTTCAATAAAACGACTGAAAATGCCAATGGCATTAGAGCCACCTCCAACACAGGCAACAATTAAATCCGGATCACGACCGATACGTTCCTGGCATTGCTCAAAAACTTCTTTGCCAATAATCGACTGAAACGTTGAAACCATGAGCGGATAAGGATGTGGCCCCAGGGCCGAACCTAAACAATAATGAGTATCAGTAAAACTTTCAGACCAATCTCTTAGTGCTTCATTAACCGCATCTTTTAGTGTTTTAGAGCCGTGATCTACTCCTTTAACTTCTGCTCCTAATAAACGCATGCGTTGCACATTAGGGAACTGGCGTTTCATATCAACGGTGCCCATATACACGACACAATCGAGCCCTAAATAAGCACATGCAGTGGCTGTAGCGACACCATGCTGACCCGCCCCAGTCTCGGCAATAACATGTGGTTTTCCGAGCATTTTAGCCAACAAACACTGTCCTAATGCATTATTTAATTTGTGTGCGCCAGTATGTAATAAATCTTCACGTTTTAAAAAAATGCGTGGCCCATCGATCGCTTGGCTAAAACGACGTACTTCAGTTAATGGTGTGGGACGACCGGCATAATTGTGCAGCATATCCTGAAAAGTCTCTTGAAACTTAGGATCTCGGATTAACCGCTCATACCCTTCTGTGAGTTCGTGAATGGGTGTCATCAGACTTTCTGGCATAAACGTGCCACCAAATTCACCATACCATCCCGGCTCATGATGATGTTTGATATCATTCATAATGAACTCCTTGTACGTTTAGAATAAATTTTTGAATTAATGCTTTGGATTTAACACCGGGTTTAATTTCCACTCCGCTGCTCACATCCACACCATAAGGTTTAAGCGTTGTAATCGCATCGGCGACATTGTCTGCTGTTAACCCTCCGGCTAGTAAGTAGGGAAAGGGATGAAGATGACTCAATCGCTGCCAATCGAAATGCTTTCCTCGACCGTAAACGATATGATCATACATCAATAAATCGCGACCATCGATAAGCGATTCAACGCCTGCTCCAGAATCGGATGCGATCTCACCTTGATCATTAACGTGCAAGACGTAAATACGATGATAATTTTCAGGCAATTGCACATGCTCCAGTCGAGCTTGATCGCCATGCAGCTGCACAGTAGTCACACCCACCTGTTCACAGATGGATTGCATGTCACGAGCATCTGCATCGACAAAAACAGCCACTGGAATGCCACCGGCTTTCTTTGTCGAATCAGCCACTTTTTTTGCACTGGCTATATCGATCGCACGAACTGATTTGGCATAAAAGATCAAACCAATATAATGCGCTCCCATCGCCACAGCTTGCTGTGCTAATTCTGGATCTCGCATGCCGCAGATTTTAATTAAGGGTTGAGTTTGCTGAGCCATCATTCACCTATCTGTTTAATAAAACTCGCTGGGTCATCTGAAGTGACTAGCGCTTCACCAATTAACAACGCATCATAGCCCAAAGCAGTCAGTTCTTTTGCGATTTCTTTTGTATTAATGCCTGATTCAGCAACCTTAATAATAGTGTCCGGAATATATTGAATAAGCTCTTTAGCATGAGCAACATCCACTTCAAACGTCGTCAAATTACGATTATTAACACCGATAATTTCCGCACCAATATCTAAGGCATAAGTAAGCTCTTCATGATTGTGCACTTCCACCAAAGCATCAATATTAAATTGCTTGGCAAGGTCGAGTAATGATTTCGTCTGATCTTGCAATATTGCCACAATTAATAAGATCGCATCAGCTCCAGCGACCACCGATTGTGCAATTTGCGCGGGATCGATAATAAAATCTTTTCGTAGCACAGGCACGGCCGTCTTTGCCAAGGCCTGCACAACGTGAGTTAAATCATGAATCGAGCCATCAAAACCATAATTATCGGTAAGCACCGAAATAGCCGCTGCTCCCCCTTTCACATAACGCAGAGCTAACACCACTGGGTCAGGAATTTCAGCAAGGTGTGGCTTTGTGGGTGATTTTCGTTTGACTTCTGCAATCACACTAGCCCCTTTTTCAGCAAGGGCTTTTTTAAAAGACTTTTTAGATTCTCTCGCAATACGATGATTATAGGTTCTTGCCAGAAGACTGTCGCCTTCGTCTTCTAGTCGATTATGAATACCTTGGACTTCTATTTTTTTATGTTCGAGAATTTTAGTCAGATAATCATGCATATTCACCTCCTAGTGATTCGTTTTACAAAAAGCAATCCAATCTTGTAATAGTTTGAGTGCTGTACCATTTTGCAAGTTCGTTTTCGCCAAAGCAATACCTTGCTCAATTGATTTTGTTTTATCCGCTGCATAAAGCGCAGCACCTGCGTTAAATACAACCGTATCAGCCACAGGCCCCGTTTTCCCTTCAAACATAGCCATTAATATCGCTGCATTCGTTTTGGCATCACCCCCTTGGATGTCTTTCAATTCACATTGAGCAAAACCAAAGTCTTTTGGATCTAGTGTATATGAAGTTTTAACCCCTGCTTTAACCTCAACGACAGTTGCAGGACCTAAGCAGCTTAATTCATCTAAACCGCAACCATACACCACTAAAGCATGCTTAATTTTTAATTGAATTAATACATCCGCTAATAAATGTTGAAACTGATTACTGTAGACGCCTATTAAATAATGCTGTGCTTTTGCAGGGTTTAATAATGGGCCCAGCAAATTAAATGTCGTCGGCACCGCGAGCGCACTACGCACTGCTTTTATTTTTTTCATCGCCGGATGAAAGCTAGGGGCATAACAAAAACCAATGCCCACTTTTTCGATCGATTCAACCACTTTTTGTGGCGGCATTTCCAACGTAATGCCGAATGTTTCAAGCAGATCTGCCGAACCACATTTCGATGAGACAGAACGATTACCGTGTTTTGCGACTTTAATGCCGCAACTGGCTGCTAAGATACTCGCTGCCGTAGAAATATTCACGGTGTGAGCCACATCACCCCCTGTGCCTACAATATCGAGCACATCATCGTCAACATCTAAACTCAGCATATGTTGTCGCATCGCGTGTACAATACCTAACAATTCGGTAGGAGTCTCCGGTTTTGATCGTAGTAGCACTAAAAATGCAGCGGCTTGAGGAGCATTACCCTCTTCGATGATTTCATCAATGGCCGCCTGACATTCTTCGACGGTTAAATCTTGATGCTCCATTAATTGTTGTATACAGTCCTTTAGCATGCACCCTACTCGTGTTGTAATTTATTTTTTTGGTGACAAAGGTCAATAAAATTTTTAATCAGCCGATCACCTTCTGGCGTTAATATCGACTCAGGATGAAATTGCACCCCATAAGTCGGGTAGTTAACGTGACGTATCCCCATCACTAAACCTTGCTCACTTTCAGCTTCTACGATTAAATCTTTGGGCAACCCTTGTCTTTCAGCGATCAGTGAATGGTATCGTCCTGCAGCAAATGGCAACGGCATCCCAGCATACAATCCTTTCTGGTTATGAGAAACAAGGACATCTTTACCATGCACCGCTTCTTGAGCTAAGCTCACTTTGCCTCCAAAAGCCACCGTAATAATTTGATGACCTAAGCAAACGCCTAATATTGGAATATAAGGCGCTAATTGTTTAACAACGTCAATCCCAATGCCTGCATTTTCAGGAATGCCCGGACCTGGGGAAATAATAATGCCTTCTGGTTCCATAGTTTCTAATTCTGAAACTGTTGTTTTATCGTTACGAATCACCAAAACATCCGGTTCAATTTTCGCAACCGCTTGATATAAATTATAGGTAAAGCTGTCGTAATTATCGAGAATGACAATCATGCTAGCCCTCTTTTCGCTAATTGAATGGCATCCAGCACAGCCTGGGCTTTATGACGTGTTTCATCGGCTTCTTTCTCGGGAATCGAATCCAGGACAATACCAGCTCCCGCACAGATCGTTGCCACATCGTTTTTAATAAAAGCCGTGCGAATGGTAATGCAGCTATCGAGTTGCCCTTCATTATCAAAGGCACAAATTGCGCCACCATAGACACCACGCCGTGCGATTTCAATGTCGTCAATAATTTCCATCGCACGTATTTTCGGGGCGCCTGTTAATGTGCCTGCCGGAAAACAAGCCCGCAGCGCATCAAACGCATCCAGGTCTTTTTTGATTGTTCCATCAACTAACGAAACGATATGCATCACCCGTGAATATTTGTGAACGATTTTAAACGCTTTAACCCTAACACTACCCGGCTCACAAATAGCCCCTAAATCATTTCGGCCTAAATCAACTAACATGGTGTGTTCAGCCAACTCTTTTTCATCTTTTAATAACTCTTCTTCTAATGCCAAATCTTCAGCAGGCGTAGCGCCGCGTGGACGAGTGCCTGCAATCGGCATGGTTTCAACGATACCTTGTTGTAAACTGACCAGTTTTTCAGGTGAAGCACCCACCACTGTAAACTCTTGGCTACGAATAAAAAAATGATACGGCGATGGGTTCAGTATTCTCAAAGCGCGATATAAATCAAAATCATCAGCGCGATACGGTGTTTGAAAGCAGCGTGATGCAACAATCTGAAACGCATCACCTTGTCGAATATAATGCTTTGCACGCTCTACGATCTTTGTGTAAGCCTTGTCATCTAAATTGCTTTTAATCGTCAGATCAAGATCAGCATTTGAGGATTGTGATTTTGCTAACACCAAACTGCCTTCAACCATTTCTTTAAGAATACGGTTAATTTTCAACATCGCAGCATCATAGCGTGACCTTGCATCGCCATCACACGGAACGACAAGCGCAATAGTGACCTTTCCCGTGCGTTTGTCGAAAACAATATTAGTGGCATAAAATTTAAAATAAAGATCGGGCACTTGATCCAGGTTCGCATGACGATCGGGTAGCACTTCAATAAAATTGACGGCATGATAACCATAAAAACCAATCATCCCACCTGCAAATTTTGTTTGTAAATTAGGGGAATGGCAACGATTCTTATAGTAAAACTCCCGCAATGCTTCCAAGGGATGTTGCTCAGTTTGCCTTTTCTGACCAGCTTCGGTGATGTAACACATTTGATCGATCGAGGTAAACTCGGCATAAGGCTCAAAACCGATATAAATACAAGCCTCATCTGATTGTTTATAGTAAGAAGAATCCAATAAAATCGCATCATCTTGATGCTTCGCTAAGAGCTGAAAGACTCGAATAGGGGTGTATAGATCGGCATAGGTTTCACGAGCGATGACTGCAGAATGGGATTGTGTTAAGGATTGGCTAAATTCTTCAAACGTTGTGGTATGAGGCATGTCTTTAACCTTGCTAACAAAACAATCACGAAACTCCTTCATTTTATGCTAAGAACGCATGTGATTACTAGCCATGCTGATACAATCCAGGATTATCATCTTCCCCCACAAAATTAAACAATAAGTGCTTTCCAACAAAGCGGGAATTATTTTCTCAATATAATTCCACCTGCCTAGAAAACTGTAGACAAATCACTAATATAACAGAGAAAACAATATAAAATTCATATGTACTATAATTAGATAAGCTGACTATCTAAAGTAGGAGATTAATAATGAAAGCCTCACTAATAGCCACATTCTTAGCATTTATGCTATTGCCTATCTTGGCAGTAGCTGCAGAATCTTATACAGCAAAAACAATTCTGATTGTGAATGAAACTGACCAACAAATAAAAATCAAAAGTAGTGTTGGCAAACATGTACACACAATTCCTTCCAAACCGAAATATCCGAATAACGCAGCGAATGTATCGAAGAAAAATTTTAAATCCTTTACAGCCTATTGGTCACGTAAAGGACATAACCGCGGTGGACATGTTATCTGTTATTTAGGCGATAATACTAGATTCATCGAGCTCCATGGGAAATGCCTGTATAAAAACTACAGATGCACACCAGGGCAACAAATTAAGTGCATACTACAACTGACAAAGCCCACCAACTATTAGGGTTTAAAGCAAAATATCCTCAACCAACAATTGTAATTGCCGTCGGCCCCGGTATTCATTAATCTCTAGGTGATACGCCAAGCGCGCTAGATGAATGCGATAATTAGGCCAGTGCTTAACATCCACATTAAATGCAATCGCCGATATCGGGCGATCGCTATTTTTCGCTTGTACTAATAATTTTAAATGACGTTCTCCAACGATGCGTTGATCAAGTAGATTAAATTCGCCATCAAACAACGGCTTTGGAAAACCTTGCCCCCATGGGCCAGAATTTTCTAGTAATTCGGCGATTTGCAAGGTCATGTCGTTGGCCGGTAATTCTCCATCCGAAATAATCTGTCCGCATAAATCTTGCTCTGTGATGTGTTGAGCGACCTCATCTGCAAAAGCTTGACTAAAGGCTGGGTAATCATCAGCGGCAATCGTTAATCCTGCCGCCATGGCATGACCACCAAATTTGCTGATCAATGTCGGCTCTTTTGTCGCAATATTATTTAAGATATCGCGAATATGCAGCCCTGAAATTGAACGCGCTGATCCTTTTAATGCACCGCTTTCACTTTTCGCAAACGCAATCACAGGACGCGAGAGTTTATCTTTAACTTTAGACGCCACAAGCCCAACGACCCCTTCATGCCAATGGGGTTGATATAAACATAAGCCAAACGGCAGTTGTTGATTTAAATCTAATTGATCGACAATACTAAATGCTTCTTCACGCATTTGGGTTTCAATAGCACGGCGTTCACGATTAAGACTATCGAGAACTTCGGCATGCTTGCGTGCTATGGCCGTATTTTCTGCTAATAAACACGCCACACCTTCCGACATATCATCCAAACGCCCTGCAGCATTTAATCGTGGGCCAATAATAAATCCTAAATCTTGTGAGGTCACCCGTTCGGGATTGCGGCCTGCGACTTCAAACAACGCTAATATTCCAGAACGCGCGAGCCCTGCTTGAATGCGTTTTAACCCTTGATGCACTAAAATGCGATTATTCTTATCAAGACTCACCACATCGGCCACAGTACCCAACGCGACTAAATCTAAAAATTGCGCCATATTAGGGCACGGGCGATCACTATCGTTAAAATGGTGTTGTTGTTTTAGGCGCGCGCGTAATGCGAGCATCAAATAAAAAATCACCCCTACTCCAGCGATGCATTTGCTGGGAAATAAATCACCGCTTTGATTCGGGTTAACCATGGCATGAGCTTCCGGTAGTTGCTCGCCAGGCAAATGATGATCGGTAATCACCACATCGATACCCAATTGATTAGCCCGTTCAACACCCGCAACACTCGCAATGCCGTTATCAACGGTGATGATGACATTAGGGTTTCGAGCTTTAGCGACATCGACAATCTGAGGGGATAAGCCGTAGCCATAAGTAAAGCGATTCGGAATTAGGTAATCAACCTGTTTTGCACCCATAGCTTTGAGTGCTGTTACAGCCAGCGCGGTGCTGGTCGCCCCATCACAATCGTAATCGCCGATGATTAATACGCGCTGTTGCTCATCAATCGCTTTTGCTAATCGTGCTGCGGCTTTATCAATGTCAGTCAGGGTTGTGAAAGGTAATAAACCTTTTAGCTCGCGGTCTAAATCTGCTTCTTGAGTAATCGCTCTTGCGCTATAGAGGCGCTGTAGGAGGGGGTGTATGTTGGGTAAATGGCAATTCTCTGCTGTGGGTCTTTTGATGATGGTTTTTTTCATTTCCCTAAGTCCTTATTTCCTAGTGTCATGTCATTCCCGCGAATGCGGGATTCTTACTCCGAATTCATAACGATTAATAAACAGGCCAATAACAATATCACGCATTAATTCTGATTTGGAAAAACAAATGGTTTTTCTCGCCAGTCGTTTCAAGCGTGTTCTTAAATATAAAAAAGCTCGGCCGCAAGCGACCGAGTTTTTTTACCCTATTAATATTTCGCCTGCGCGGGAAACCCGCGCGAACGGCGACTTAAGGGGAGATGTCGCTCTCCCCTTAAGAAACCCCATCGCCTTTGACTCGGGAGCTAGCTCCCGAGATTTCTTACTTTAAATGTATTATATACCAAATCTGCCCACAACCTCAGGCTGATCCACTGTTTCTCCCTCAGTTTCAGGTTCCTCACCACCATAGCCATTTGGCATATCAGCTTTTTGATAGCCCTCACTATCATCGCCCTCATCTTTCTGTTGTGCATTTTTGCGCATGTCTGGTTTGTAATATTGGCGTAGCTTACATAGCCGTTGATATAAATTATCTAGGTCGCTAGCAACAAGAGGAGGCTCTGTATTAATTAAATAATTTGGGCTTGCCATTTCTCTAACACGGGCAGCCGGTATTCTTATAATAAAGCGCTCTGGTTTCAGTAGAGCTCGAAAGGTTTGCACTCGGTTTAGATATGCTTGTAGCTTGGGAAAAGCCTCACTATCGCTTGAAAGATCAGTTCCATTTTTACCCAAGTTTTCTAAGGTTTTCATCATAAACTCACATAAATATAGTTGAGCGTTCCGAGAACTAAGTTGTAGAGTAGGCGGCGCAAGTGGATCCCGAAGGTAATCTATAGTAATTTTAACATAAGCTTCCATGCCAAAAACATAACCATTTTCGCTGGCTCTGACAATTAAACTAAATCTAAAATCAGGCAAACGCACAGCTGCAAATAAGACTTTATAATGCTCCTCACTAAAATTAACTTTAGCAATCAAAAATTCTAAAACGTGCTTATGGATTCTATAAAGAGTGTCTGCTGGTTGTAGCCGATTTAATGCTTTAAATAGACTTCCATTTAGCAATCGCTCCGTACTATTGCCGATCTTCTCGCCCATGATAAGCTTATAGAAATCATTAACATGAGTGATAGCATTTAGCTGATTTAAATATGCTTGAACTTCGGCCTCTCGTGCTTCGGCAACTTTTCCTGTATCTACATTAAAGAATGTACCCTCGATTACCCGACCTGATTCTACTCTAAATTTTCTAATTTGGGCTGTGGCTTTTCCTAGTGTAGTTCCATGCTTTGTAGGATTAGTTAATTTATCATAGCTATCATATTCAGTTTTTATGATGTCTTTTAACTTTTGAACAGTTATTGGCTTCCTTTCTGGCCTATAAATGAAATTCTGCAATTTCGGCTTCACCTTAAACATACACTACTTCTCACAATGCTTGACTAAATAACAACCGATTATACCCTTCAAAGCTTAACTAAACCTTAAACCATACCTAATTTCTAGGAAAAATATTTATCTACTTGGTTTATATGAAAATTAATGTCCACAATACAACATGAGCACAAGCATTAACTTTCCGCTGATTACCGAACAAACACAATTTAAGATTTCCTTAAGATTTCCCACCTATACTACTATGATTACTAGCAAAACACCGAATCCAGATATGATCACATCCTTCTACAACCAAGCCTTCCCTAAGCTCGATGTCGGCAGCGATTATCTCCTACGTGAGCAAACTTCAGAAGATGCCGCCGGGTTTTTAAGCTATTATACGGACCCTGAAGTCGTCAAACATATCCTCGCGACCCAGCCCACTAATATCGCTGAGGCACTCTCAGATATCCAGTATTGCCGCAATCTCTTCCACCAAAAACGTGGCATTTATTGGTCGCTCGTGCGAAAAGCAGATAACCAAATCTTGGGTGCTGTGGGAATCTATATTAATAACCAACACCATCGCGCTGAAATCTGCTATGATCTGGCAAAACCTTATTGGCAACAAGGGATTATGACTGCTGCGCTCAAACAAGTGCTGCAATTTACAATTCGCTATATTGGTGCCTATCGCCTAGAAGCTCTGACACTTAAAGAAAACATCCCTTCTATCAAGGTGTTAGAAAAATTAGGCTTTGAACACGAAGGCACGTTAAGGAATTATCGCTATTTTCGAGGCGCCTCTCATGATGTCGAGCTCTATGGCGCAACCCCAGAAATGGTGACTCAGACAATTGCAAAACTGCAAGTAGTTGCTGAAGCCGCATAGCAAATACGCGCCCGACTCAATCAAAAGGAATTGCAAAAGAACATGGTTAAAATCACTCGCGTCTACACTAAAACTGGCGATAAGGGCAGTACAAAACTCGCAGCTGGCGAGTCTATTCCTAAATCCGCAGCACGTATTGTCACAATTGGCACGATCGATGAGCTCAATGCCGCACTGGGCATGACTCGCGCTCTACTCACCGAGCAATCTCCTAGGCTTGATGCTCTGGTCACAAAAATGCTACGCATCCAAAATGAATTATTTAACCTTGGCTCACAACTCTCTGTTTTAACTGAACAAAGAAAATCGAATACCCCATTAATTCAACCCACCCAAACTCAACAGTTAGAACACGAAATCGATAAGATGAATGAATCACTGCCTAACCTAACCTCATTTATACTACCCGGCAGCTCAACCAGTGAAGCGCAACTGCACATCGCTCGCACCATTTGCCGACGCGCCGAAAGAGTCTTGGTAAATCTCTCTGAGGAAGAGCCACTTGATGGCGTTGAAATCCCCTATTTAAATCGCCTCAGCGATTGGTTATTCGTCGCAGCTCGCCATACCAACCAAACACTTAACTCTGAAGAACTGCTCTGGCAACCGTAAGGAGATAGATAAGCCTATTCTTTTAAACACTGTCTTACTTTTATCGACTTCTTGAGCGAACAAAGAAGAAGGTAACTGCTCACACCTCGTCATCCCGCGGCTTACCTCGTCATCCCGCGGCTTGACCGCGGGATCCATAATGCACTGCGTGCGGTGGCGCCGCAAAACGCGCCTGGATTCCCACTTTCGCCGGAATGACGGGTGAGTAGTTACAGAAGAAGTTGGTAAAGCCCTCTAGCTGAGTTATGATACGCCCTTGTTTGCCAACTTTTCAAAGATAGAGGACATCACATGAAAAAACATTTCGCGCTTTCACAAGCCACCTATATCTGGATCGATGGCTCTGAACCCACTCAAATGTTGCGTTCTAAGTGTCGAGTCATCAAGCATCCATCTGGAAAAATGACCTTAGATCAATTCCCAATTTGGGGATTTGATGGATCATCCACTTATCAAGCAGAAGGCAGTTACTCAGATCTTATCTTACAACCCGTTTCCTTTGTCAATAACCCACTACTCGCAGAAGGTAATTATTTAGTTTTATGCGAAGTGTTAAATCCTGATGGGCAACCACACCCGAGTAATACACGCGCTAAACTACGCGCCGTTTTAGACAACGGCGGTAATGAGCATGATGTTTGGTTTGGTTTCGAACAAGAATACACGCTTTTTAAAGGTCAAACACCACTAGGCTGGCCAGATCGTGGTTATCCCGCGCCACAAGGGCCTTTTTACTGCGGTGTTGGTGCTGACGAAGTATTTGGTCGCCCCTTGGTGGAAGAGCATACTCAAGCCTGCATTGATTCGCTGATGATTTTTGGAACTAATGCAGAAGTCATGCCGGGGCAATGGGAATTTCAAATTGGTTATCGCGAAATCGAAACCGAAACAGCCGATGCCCTAACGGTTTGCGATCATGTGTGGTTTGCCCGCTGGTTGCTTTATCGCATTGGTGAAAAATATGATATTTCTGTGCGCTTACATCCAAAGCCTGTTAAAGGTGACTGGAACGGTGCTGGCATGCATACTAATTTTTCAACCAAAACCATGCGTCACCCAAAAACTGGAAAAGATACGATTGATAAAGCTATTGAAGCTCTCAGCAAACGCCACCAAACTCATATTGATGTTTACGGATTTGGGCTAGAAGAGCGGCTCACGGGTCAATATGAAACTGCTGATATAAAAACCTTTACTCATGGTTTTAGTGATCGTGGTGCATCCATCCGCATTCCTCAATCAGTGGCTAGCAAAGGCTATGGCTATATCGAGGATCGACGGCCCGGAGCCAATGCCAATCCTTATGATGTCGCTAGGCTTTTAATCGAAACGATTTGTGGGATTAACGTCGAATAATTTCAAGATGCCATTTGCCTAAGTATTTCGAATCTTAAAACAGCATTTTTTCCATTGCAAGATGCAAAATTTTCCACTAAACTGCATCTTAAAATAGCTTTTAAGAGGCATCAGATGAATACAGCGCCATTTCTAGGCCGAGAACATGAGCTTATGCTGATGAATAACTTAACGACAAAGCAAAGCGCTAGCCTAGTTGTCGTTTCAGGTCGTCGCAGAATAGGCAAGAGTCGTTTTATCAGTGAGTTTGGTGAAAAATATAAATTCTATAGCTTTGTTGGTTTGCCGCCAAGCAAAGCAAAAACAGCACAGGCACAGCGCACCTTTTTTGCAAAGCGATTATCACAGCAATTTTCCATGCCGATGCCACCGCATGACGATTGGGCTGATTTATTTTGGTATTTAGCTGACAGAATAAAAAGAGGGGGACGAATCGTATTACTCTTAGATGAACTATCATGGATGGCGAAGGGTGATGCAGATTTTTTAGGTAAATTAAAAACAGCCTGGGATGAACAATTTAAAAAAAACGCTAAGCTCATTTTAGTATTATGTAGTTCAATTTCATTGTGGACGGAAGAAAATATTATCAAAAGCACGGGATATATGGGTCGCCCTTCTCTGCATTTGCATTTAACTGAGTTACCTTTACCACTTTGCAATGCCTTTTGGGGTAAATACAGCAAAAGAATTAGTGCTTTTGAAAAATTAAAATTTCTTTCTGTCAGCGGTGGAGTGCCACGTTATCTTGAGGAGATTAAACCAAAGCTCAGCGCATCAGAAAATATTAAACAACTCTGTTTTGATCGCCGTGGTATTCTATATCAAGAATTTGATAACATTTTTTCTGATTTATTCAAAGCACATAGTGCGCGCTATCAAAAAATTGTTACAGCACTTGCCTCAGGAAACAAAGAATATAAAGAGATCTGTCAGGCAATTGATACCGAACCTAACAGTGTGATCAGCAGCTATCTTGAGGAATTAGAAAAAGCAGGATTTATTAGTCGCGACTACAGCTGGAATCTTAAATCATCAAAACGTTCAGCGATTAGTCGTTTTCGCTTATCAGATAACTACCTTCGATTTTATTTAAAAGCTATTCTGCCCAATCAAGACCGTATCCTTTCCGATGAATACGTTGACGCTTCGATTGATAATTTACCCGCATGGGATACGATCATTGGCTTACAATTCGAAAATTTAGTGTTGAATAATCGCAAAGGAATTAAAAAGATCTTAAATATTCAGCCAGGTGATACACTTGTGGATGGTTCATACTACCAAAGAAAAACGACCAAACATCCTGCTTGTCAAATTGACTATATGATTCAAACAAAATTCAATACAATTTATATCTGTGAAGTAAAATTCCGTAAAAATAAGATTGATAGAAAAGTCATAGCAGAATGCGAGCAAAAAATTAAGGCGTTAAATTTACCAACAGGTTTTTCCTATAGGCCGGTTTTAATCCATGTCAATGGTGTACAAGATAGCGTGGTAGACAGTGAGTTTTTCGCTGCGATTATCGATTTTTCTGAAATGCTACAGTAAATTTATACTTCTTCGGGATTAACGCCGAATAATTTCAAAAAATTTGCTGAGGTTTGTTCGGCGACTTCCTCAACCGATATTTGCTTAAGCTCAGCAATTTTATCTGCGACAAAACGCACATATTGTGGTTCATTTTGCTTACCTCGATACGGCACAGGGGCTAAATAAGGTGCATCGGTTTCAATCAGCATCTTTTCTATTGGAACACGTTTGGCGACTTCAGCAACTTCTGCGGCATTTTTAAATGTGATAATGCCTGAAAAAGAAATATAAAAACCCAACGCCATCGCTTGCTGTGCCATCTCCCAGCTTTCAGTAAAGCAGTGCATCACCCCACCAACGGCCTTAGCGTCTTCCTCTTGCATGATTCGAATCGTATCTTCGCGAGCACTGCGGCTGTGGATGATCAACGGTTTATTCAGTTGTTTTGCCACTTGAATTTGCCTTCGAAAACGATCGCGCATAATGTCTAATCCGCTGTCGTTATAATAATAATCCAGACCCGTCTCACCAATAGCGACTACCTCGGGATGCTCCGCATGAATTAAATAATCTGCAATTTCTGGCTCGGACTGAATCTTGTCGCTGGGATGTAATCCCACACTCGCATAAACATGATCATAACGCTCGGCAATCGCAATAACTTCTTTTGCATGTTCCAAATCAACACCAACCGTCAGTATTTTTTGCACACCCACTTCTTTTGCTTTCTTAACTAAAGCATCAAGATCTTGCTGATAAGCGCTCAAATCAAGCATATCTAAATGACAGTGAGAATCGATAAATAGAGTCATGACTTTATTATCCTAATTTATACTATGGCATTATAAGCAGTTACAACGCCATCCCTACGAATGCGGCACATCATTCCTGTGAAAGCAGCGCGTCATTCCTGTGAAGCAGCACGTCATTCCCGC
>SDBV01000571.1_pt1 | contig 53122 bp, 36 predicted proteins | sample 2277081 | NCBI WGS metagenome assembly SDBV01 (sample SAMN10402039, study PRJNA504765) | marine sediment metagenome | isolation source: marine sediment core GS10_PC15, 223 cmbsf | place: Arctic Ocean: Southern Knipovich Ridge | collected 2010
GCACGCTCAAACAACGCGGCCAAGACCCCATCCGCACCGTCACCGCCGCCCTCGCCGAATATCTAGCCACCGGAAAACTACCGCCGCTACCGACTCCTACTTCAGATGGCTAAAGTGTTACACAGGCATCACTCGCGGGATCATTCCCGTGATCCGGTGGTCGCACTACGCGCAGTCCGGCGGAGGCGGCGTGGCGCTGCTGGACCGCGGCATTCCCGGCCGGGAACTGAGCGGCAACATCGCCGTGCTTTACCTGACTAATACCAACGACACCTACTACGGCTTCCCCGCCAACTGGCTCAGCGGCAAGGGCCGCCAAGGTTTCGACTACTCGCTCATCTGGCACGAGGGAGACTGGGCCTCGGCGCGGATTCCTCAGAGGGCCTGGGAGTTCAACAGCCCGCCGATCGCCCTGCACAACGCGGCCGAAAGCAAGGTCCAGTCGTTGCTGAGCACCTCGGACAACGTCATCGTCCAGGCCATCCGCCGCGAGGGTCGCGAGATCGAGATCCGCTTGGCCGAATGTTTGGGAATTGCCAGCGAAGCGAAGATCGACGTCAAGCTGCCGCACACGTCCGCGGCGATGACCGATCTGCTCGGAAAACGTCCGGTCAAGCTTGACGGGCGCGGAAGTTACCGCTTCACAGTCCGCCCGCAACAGATTGTCACACTGCGTCTGCAAACGGAGCAAGCCGCCCCGCCGGTCAAGGCGCTGACCAGTTGGAACCCCATCGTCCCGCCGGCGAAGCGCGACTACCTGCAATCCTTCCGCCGCCCGGAGATGAAGGGGCATCCGCCATCAACTCCCTGATTCCCCATTCATCAGCCCGGTAGCAGGTCGGAATAGTTGAGGTTGAGGCGCATTGATTCAATGGGGAAAAGGGGTCAGGCTACTTTTTGAAAAAGTAGCCTGACCCCTTTCTTGACTCGGGTGGCTTGTCCACCCGTGCCATTCCGCAGCAGGTAGCACTGGTGGGCAAGCCACCAGTGGCACCGAGCGGGTATGCCGGGCACGTCCGTCAACCGGTCTGTTCGTCGGCCTCGTCGGAGACCACGCGTACGAATTCCGCCCCGAAGAAGAGCACGCTAATCGCGACGTAGATCCAGACCATCAGCGCGATCAGCGAACCCACGATTCCGTACGCGCTGTACTTGCGTCCCACGACCGCCAGCGTCAAGACCTGCCGGGCAATCTCCCAAAGAACGGCAGCCAGTAGGCCCCCGCGAAGTGCATCGGACCACCGCACGCGTCGTTTGGGTAGTACCTTGTAGATCGTGGAAAACAGCAACCAGTTCAGCACCATGCTGGCCGGAATCTGCACAAGGTTCCATCCCACGCTGCCGCCCGGCAGTTGCGCGGCCCGCGATTGGATCGTCGAGGCCGCCATGGTGGCAAAAAAGGCCGCCAGCACCAGCAGGCCCAGGGCGATCAGCATCAGGAACGCTCGGGCACGATAAAGCAAGACATTGCGGATCATCGTCAGTGGCCCCGAACTGCCACTCGTATTGTCGTTCCAGATGCGATCGAACGCCTTATCGACATGGGCGAAGATCCCGATCGCTCCGAACAGGAGCACAGCCAAGCCGACCGGGCCGCTAATGATCGCTTTGGTGCGAATTGCCGTCAGGGCACTCTTGACCTGTGCTGCCAGTGTGGCGGACGTGTTCTGTGCCAACATCTCCAACAAGTGCTGCTGGGCATCCTGCGCATTGCTCGAGAGGCTCAAGACCAACCCCAGCACCGAGATCAACAGCAACAGCAAGGGAAACACCGAAAAGACGGCATAGTAGGCCAGCGAGGAGACCAGCAGATTCCCGTCGTCGCGATGCCACCGCTTGACGGTCTTGCGAAGCCTGGAGCAGAACCGCCGAATCAACCTTGCAAGCATCTTGATTTCCGTGAGCGTTCACGGCCCGTGATGATTGAAAACATGTTTACCACAGAGCACACAGAGGGCACAGAGGATTAGGTATAAGCTTACGACGTTTCTCGGCCACGGATGAAACACGGATTGAACACGGATGGAGTTTATGGAATTCAAGAGCCATCTCCCCGCCGTGATCAGCGTTCGATCCGTACCGTGTTTCTTTCTATCTGTGTTCCATCCGTGGCCCTATTCTTGTCATTCCCGCTACGGCCGGTCGTTGCCTCGTTACCCTTCTTGCTTCAAGCGAACCACAAGCAGGACGGGGCGATGGTCGGACGCGATCGGGGCGTCGATCACGCGCGACTCGATGATCTCGAATCGGTCCTTGGGGCGGACCATGATGTAGTCGATCTCCCGAAACGGGTTCGTCGAAGAGAACGTAAGCCGGTCCGCGCCTTTGTCCGGAGTATACCACGACTTGTTAAGGAGATTCATTGGCTTGGAATCCGGCCGGGAGTTGAAGTCGCCCGCCAAGATGATCGGCGAAGTGTGGTCCTTGAAAACCTCCGCCAGTCTGGTAGCTTGAGCCAACCTCTCTTGCTCGGTTCGGTAAAGGTGGATGCCGACGAACACGAGTTTTTGCTTGGACTCGCCGAGCTGGACGGTTGCCGCCAAAGCGGAACGCGGCTCGGGACCCGGAGGCAGAGCGTGGTTTGTGAACTGTTGGATCGGATACTTCGACAGAATCGCCATGCCGTATTGACCACCCTGGTAGTCCATGAACTTGCCGAAGGCGGCCTGCATGTCGGTCAGTTGGGCCAACTTCTTCACCTGATCGACCCGATTCGTGCGTTGGACCTTTTTGTCTACTTCCTGCAGTGCGACCAAATCGGGTTCCAACTGCGTGATAATCTGGGCGATCCGTGGCAGGTCCAGCTTCCCGTCCGTTCCCTCGCCGTGATGGATGTTGTAAGCCAGGAGTCGCAACAGCGTGGCTTCGGAAGCTTCCGCCAGCGGAACCGCCAGCAGGATCATCGCGGTCATAAACGTTGCTGAACGAATAAGGTACTTCATCTTGTTGGTCTCTCGATTGGTAACCGTTTAAGTGTCTCTGGGAAAGGATGCACCACAGAGCAGTCCGGTCGTGATGCCTGACAGCTTCAAGCAGGTTACTTGAACTGTAAACGCCACCATGGGGACAAGCCCAGCGGTGACGGACGAAACGTCTGCTCCTATTTCACCCTTTTCAGGCGGGATTGGCAAGGGGATCCGTCAGTCGATTCTCGCATCGTCTGCGGTAACCAGTTCCGTGACCACCTTTTCCAGCCCCCGCACCACGCGAGCCGTCCGCTCGAAGTCGACTCGCTCGACGGTGTCTTCCGGCTGATGGTAGTGCGGATACCGAAACATGGCCGTATCGGTGACCATCAGCGCCGGATATCCCTCCTGCCAGAACGACCATTGGTCCGAGAAGCCCACACCCGGCACGGCAGCGGGCAACGCGGCGCTCTCACAGGGGAACGGCTCGTGCTGCCGAAACGTCCTGACCACGCGGCGGACCAGATCACGCGATCCGAAGTTGCCCACGAAACCGATGAAGTTGCCTTCGGAAGGATACAGCATCCCAAACGGTGGGGGATACTGCTGAGAACCGGGCGTGTCGTCGTAGTAGCCGATCGTTTCCAGGCTCAGCATGGCAACGATGCTCTCAGCACGTTGCCGGCAACGACGGGCGTAAACCGATGACCCCATCTCTTTCGTCTGGAAGTACGGCGGCTCCTCGTTGACGAACGCCACGAAACGAAGCGTGCGGTGCGGGGTGCCTTTTGAAAACCGCCGGGCCAAGGCCAGCGTGGCCGCGACACCGCTGGAATTGTCGTTTGCTCCCGGGGTGCCGACCACCGTGTCATAATGGGCCCCGATAATGACAATTTCCTTGGCTTGGGCCTTGCCGGGGATTTCGACTTCCAGGTTGCAGCAAGTCACACCCGAGACTTGGTACTCCTGGCGTTGTACCTGGTATCCGGCCGCGTCGAACTGGGCTTCGATCCAGTCGGCCGACGTTGCCAACTCCTTCGGTCGGTTCAGCACATTCCTTTCGCCGATCTTGGCGGCAAGGTGTTCCACATCCCGACGAAGCTCACCGGCAAGAGCGACCAACGCTTCATCTGCCGCCGGCAATTCACCGCGATAGCTCTTCGAAAGTGAACCTGCCGGGCTTTCGTCACTCCACATTGATTTTACCTCCCAGACGTTTAGCGACTGAACTTTGGCCGTGCCGCCTTCGGCCGTCAGTGCTAGCTTGCGGTTTTGTTGATCGGGTACGAAGCAGAACGACATCGCGTAGCGGCCCTCGTCGACGAAGATCTCGATCGATGTGCGGTCGATCAGTACGCGGAGTTTCAGTGGCCCGTCGGTCGACTCTCGCTTGAGAGAGTTTCCCAGGCACGAAAGCGTGGCGGTCTTCGTGTCGTAGCGGACGGCCACGCCGCGGATGTTCAACTCGATCGCTACGGCCGTACCGGGGTCGATCGTGGTGTCGATGTCCCATAACTGGCCGTCGAGCGCTGCCAGCGGGTTGGCGCCGGCCGACAATTCGAGGTCGGACCACTCGTGCTTTGGGCCGTGGATCTTCTCGATCTCGCGGACGGGATAGACGAACAGCCGGATGCCTTCGGGCGTGGTTTTCAACGTGAACTCGCGAGGGAAGCTCATCTGCTGGTTGAACGGCATCTCGGGGTACTTGCCCCCGGCCATCCAGCCGATAAAGATACGGCGTCCGTCGGGCACGTCGTTGAAGGTCTGGCCGGCATAGCAATTCAAACCCCATTCACTCCGCAGTATCTGTGTCTCGGGCGTAAACTTCCGACCGTCGAACTGACCCAAGTAATGATTGCCGTTACCGCCCCAGAAGATCCACTTGATGTTCTTCTGATCGCCCTCGACCTCTGGTCGGTGGACCTCCTCGACGGCCAACGGGAACAGTTCGGGACACTCGCCCGTGCCCGGCATGTTAACTTCTGAAGTTCGGGTCCACTCTTTCAGATCGGTCGAGTTAAACAGGGCGAACCGGTTGCCGTCAAGGAACAGGGCCATCACCCAACGCTTGCTCGGCTGATGCCAAAACACCTTCGGGTCGCGGTTGCCGTCGACGATTTGCGTCAGGATCGGGTTGCCCGAGTACTTCGTCCAGGTCCGGCCACGGTCGTTGCTGTAGACCATGCTCTGGCCGAACGTCTTGCCGGCCGACGTATAAAAGAGAACCAGCGTATTCTCTTCCCCCGTCTGCAACCCGGCCGTATTGTTCCAATCGACCACGCCCGAGCCCGACCAGCAGGCACCCAACGCATCGGGATGGACGGCCACCGGGAGTTGTTTCCAATGGACCAGATCCGGGCTGACGGCGTGCGACCAGTGCGACTGCTCGCCGTCGGTTCTTCCGCCGGGGAAGTTGCGCGAGAAGGGGTTGTGATCGTTGAACAGGTGGTACTCGCCCTGGTAGTAGACCAACCCGATCGGATCATTGATCCAACCCTTCTGCACCGTGTAATGAAACTGCGGCCGGTAGGTTTCCTGATAAAGAGGCGTTGCGTTGTTCTGCGGTTCATCAGCCACAACTAGCGAGGGGAGGCCGATAACTAGGACGAAAAGGCATGTTCTCATAATTCTCCTCTTGGTCATTGGTCCTTGGACATTGGTCATTCTTCCAGTATCTCAACTTCCCACAGCGAGAAGCCGTGTTCGGTGGCGCGCTGTCGGCAGTCGACTCGCAAGAATCGCCCCTGGCCCGAGAGGCCCTTGATTTCTTCGACGCCTCCGCGGCCGTCGGACGTTTCGTGGATCACCTGCCAGGTCTTGCCGTCCTCGGAAGCCATCAGTCGGTAGCCCTTGGCATAGGCCCCTTCCCAATGCAGCCGCACGCCGCGGATAGGAACGACCTTTTCGAGGTCCACCTGTACCCAGTCCGGTTTGCCGTACGGGCGGCTGCTGCACCAGCGAGTTTGGAAACTCCCGTCGAATGCCAACTCGGGTTCGTAGCCGAAACTGTAGATCGAGGAGGCCTGCGCTTTCGATGCCGGTAATGGAGGCGGCGAACCGCCGGGCGGCTCGGGCCAAATGGATTTCAGCTCGTGAACCACAAGGCTTTTCAAACGCACGCTGCCCCGCCTGGCGAACAACCGGATGTGGTCGTCGCCATAGCGGGGAGAAACCATCAACGGGGCGTACAACCGCCCGTCGTCGAGGAAGACTTCCAGCGATGCCCGGTCAACGAGAACCCGCAGGCGGATTAGCCCCTCTTTGCCGCCGGAGAAGGTTGTCTTACCGTCAGGCGCCCAGAGCAGTCGGGTGCTCATGTCGTAGGTAATCGTGGCCCCGCGGATCGACAGGCCGAATTGGCCGGTCTGGCCGACCTCGATCTCGGCTTCGATATCGAAAAGCCCGCCTTCGACGTCCTGGAGGACCTTTGTTTCTTCCCGCAGCACGAGGTTCTTGAACGAGTGCTTCTTCTGGCGGAGCCGCTGAAGTTCCTTTACGGGAAAAGTAAATAGCCGGACGCCCTCGTCCGTGGTCCGCAGGGTCAATTCGTACGGAACTGTCATCTGCTGGTTAAACGGCGCTGGGCCGCCGTCGCCATAATGCCTCATCCACCCGATCTGAATCCGGCGGCCGTCGCTTCTCGGGATGTTGCTGTAGGTTTGAGGAGCGTAGAAGTTTCCGCCGAAACGGTTGCCCCCGATCCGATCCTTGAACATGCCCGCGCGGTTTGGCCCGAGCCATAGGGTCTTGCCGTCGAAGTCACCGAGCAGGTAGGAGCCGTCGCCGAACACCATCAGCCACTTGCGATTGTTCGGATCCCCGTCGACGGGCAACTCGAACAAGTCGGGGCACTCGGCCAGGATCCCTACCGGGCCGACGTCGCTTTCCCGTTGCCAGGTCTTCAGATCGCTCGAGCTGTAGACGACGATCGAGTGGACGCGCTTGTCGGGATTCTTGGGATCGGCGATGTGATCGAAGGTGGGTGCGACCCATCGGCGCGTCGGTTCGTGCCAGAACGGTTTGGGGGAATCGATCCGTGCGCCGGCGTGGGTGAGGACCGGATTGTGCTCGTATTGGGTCAGCGTTCGGCCGGCATCGTTGCTATAGGCATAGCTCAGCCCGACAAGGGTCCGCAGATAGAACATCACCAGTACGTCCTCCGCGCCGGTCTTCAGGCCGAGCATGTTTTGGCGATCGACAAACGCGGCCCCGGTGAAGCAGGCGCCCTGCTCGTTGGGGTACATGCACGGCGAGAGTTCCCGCCAGTGTACCAGGTCGTCGCTAACGGCGTGCCCCCAACTCATATTACCCCAGCCGATCCCGCAGGGGTTGTATTGGAAGTACAAGTGATACTTGCCTCGGTAGTAGATCAGGCCGTTCGGATCGTTCAGCCATCCCCGACGGGCGGTGAAGTGGAATTGCGGGCGACCATGTTCGCGGTATAAGTGCCGGTGGCCGGGGACTTTGTCCGACGGTTTCAGCGCGGCGATCATCGGAGAGTCTTCAGGCACGCCATGCAGGCGAAGCTCCAGCGAACTGCCTTTCCACATAGAAAGGTCAAGGTACATCCAGTGTTGGGGATGGTCCGCATCGAGCTCGACGTCGAATACTGCGGCAAGTCTATTCTGGTGATAGAGTTCCAGCTTCTTCTTCTCGGCCCCACTGCGGACCGGCAGGTGCAGGTAGGGCTGGTTGACCTCGATCGTCCGTTTGGCCACTGCCGCGGTTGCTCGCGTTTCGGTAAGAATGCACACGGCAAGGAGAATGATCGCCGGGATGAGGCGCAAAGCGATGCTGGAATAGAATCGTCCGGTCATGGTTGCAACTCCGAAATGGGATCTCGGGGAAGCCCGTATTGTAGGCGAGCGGGATGTGGCGTACAAGCAATGCTCGTTTTCCGGTCAAGAACGGCAGGATTTGCCGTTACCAACTCGATTTCATGCTCTCTGGTTCCCATGCTCTGCGTGGGAACCCACTGCCGAGACGCTCCGCGTCCGATGAACTGCAAGAAAGACGTGATTTCCAAGGGCCCGACGCGGAGCGTCGAAGCATGGCGTTCCCACGCGGAGCGTGGGAACGAGGGTCGATTGGAAGTTACCAACTCGATTTCATTTGCCAGACGTCGATCGACTCTAGCCGTACGTTGCCGCCTTCGGCGAAGACGTCCAGCGACTGGCTGTCGGGGCTGGGGTAGAGTCGCTCGGTGATCGGCCGGCCGTTGACGTAGACCTCCAGCACGGAACGATCGAGGAAGATCCGCATGGTGATCGGCTCATCCTTGCCCAGTCCGGCGGGGGCCTTGTCGGGCGAGCCGTCGCGCCGGGCGTAGTTACCCTCGACGCCGAACGTGTCGCTGGCCGGCTCGTAGTAGATCGTGGTCTTCTCTTTTGCATCGTCCGACATACGCAGGTGGACGCCGAACCGCTGGGCCGTCGTCTCCTTGCGTTCGAACGTGGCCATGATCTCCAAAGCATCGCCCTTGATGTCGCTAAGCAACCCGGGGGTGGGCGAGGTAATGGCTTGGTCCTTCAACTGCCAATGCCGATCCCGCAGGACTTCCAGTTCGGGGATCGGTGTCTGGACTAGTCGACCCTTTTCCAACGTCATCACGCGGGGGATCGAATGCAGGCCTTCCCAATAAGGGACATTCTTCGAGGGACTTCCGCCAAGGACCCAGCCCATCAGGATCCGCCGCCTTGAGCCGTCGGGGCCCTGGTCGTCGAACAGGTGCGGGTTGGGCGAGTAGTACCAGGTCGCGAAGTCGAGGATTTCGGCCTCTTCCTTGTCGGGCGCAAAAGTGAACGTCTCTTTGTTGTAGGTACCGATCCAGTATCGCGACGGCCAGACGCCGATGATCAGCAGACGCCGATGATCAGCAGATGCCGATCACCCAGTGGGATCAAGTAGGGCAGTTCCCAGAAGCCGCCGTAACGGTTCGTCTCGTAGATCCGACTGCAGTAGGTCCAATCGATCAGGTTCGGCGACGACCAGAGCACGGCCGTGCCGGCGCCTTCGTGGGTCCCGCCGCTTAGCAGGTACCAACTCTCGCCGTCCTTCCAGACCTGCGAGTCCCAGTTGACCGGCGTGCCCGGGTAAGGCGGCTTGTCGATCACGACGCGTTTCTTCCAGGTGACCATGCCGTCGGTGCTGGTGGCCATCATGGTGTAAGCTTCCTTGTGGCCCTGGACGTTGCCCGTGTAAAGGGCCGTGGGGATGCCGTGATCGTCGATCACCGTGTTGCCCGAGTAGACGCCGTTGCGGTCGTGCGGCGTGTCGGGGACCATGGCCAGCGGCATGTCGGTCCAATGGACCAGATCGGGACTCTTGGCGTGGCCCCAGCAGATGCCGCTGAAATCGTGACTGCCGTGTCCGGAGAGTGGGTTGTGTTGGAAGAAGACGTGGTACTCGCCTTTGAAGTAGATTGGCCCGTTGGGATCGTTCATCCAACCCAGCGGTCCCTGAAAGTGATAGGCCGGCCGATGCGGATCGGCCTTCATGATCTCCCGAACCGCCCGGGCCGCCTTGCCGTATACTTGCGGATCTTTCGAGTCGATCACTTCGAAGAATCGCTCGGTCACGGCCATGTATCGGCTGCGTTGCTGGATGGCCTCGGTGCGCGAAAGTTTTTCGACGCCGCACAGCCGGGCCGCCTCTTCGTCGCCCAGCGCCCGATTCCACAAAGCTGCGTGGTCGATCAGCCCTCGAAACGGTCGTTGCGGTTGCCCGTTCGATGAATGGGCACCGATCATGCACGGTTCGACGAGGTTTTGTCGCAGTGTGCCGAGAGCGGTTACCATGTCGACCATCGTGCCGTCGACGATCAGCTCCAGAGTCTTACCGTTATAGCGGACGATCACGTCGTGCCAGCGGTCCGGCCCGATCTGCGCGATAGGAACTTTCACCTGGTACGTGCCTTGGGTTCGGTCGGTTCCCAGTTCGAATCCCAGGACCATGTCGGATTCCAGAGCGACCGTAAACAGGTTGTAGACGAGTTGGTTATGCCCTCCGAATTTCGAGAACAGGCTGGTGTCCCACTTACCCGACGGATCGCGCAAGCGGATGCACATGGTCATGGCGTTGCCCGCGAGGTTCAACTCGCCGTCGGCCCCATGCGCGGCCGAGAACCATCCGGCGTCGCACTGAGCCACTTTCCCATCGCCACCGCGGGCCAGCGAGGCCTCGCGGTCTTCATCGGTTAGGTCAACACCGATTTCGATGTTGCCGCCGGGTTCAAGTCGACTGTTCTTGCCGGCAGCATCATCCAGATCGGCCATATGCCAGACGGCCACGGCGTCGTCAAAGGGTGATATGTCGGCCGCCGCGGCGTTGGCAGCGGCGAACCACAGCATCCACCCGAACAGACAACATCGTGATAGGCTCATTGTTAGTCCCTTTTGATAGATCCACGAATCAGAGATCGTTCGATCACCATAGGGTACAGCAGTCGGCCGACTTCCGCAACTATCATGCCCGGAGTACCTGTGTACGCGCAACCCCATGGCAGACGCGAATCCCGCGGGATGACGGCCCCCTTTCCATCATCCTGGCTCCACATTTGAATATGTGGGTTAGAAGCGATCGTACTTGTCAAGGCCCTTGAAGCTTACTCAGGTCAACCACCAAACCGTCTTTGCGATTGGCTAATCGGCGATGTGTTTCCACATCAAGGGCAAAACTGACGCCATGCACGGAGCCGTCGGCAAAAACGAAGTGGCAGATATGCGGGTGAGAGCTACCGAAACTGAAGAATCCCTGCTCGACCGAGCCATCTCGAAACAAGGGCCACTCCGTGTCTGCCCAACGCACCGTGTCCATGTCGTGCCCAATATATATACACTGATCATCTCCCATGTCGTAGACGCCCATCTTGTTGCGATATTTCTCACCAATCATGTACGTCCTACTGGTTCCGTCCCCGATCTGGCGGAGGCCTACGGCACTGCGTTCGTGGCAGATTCCCGTGGCCTCAGAAAAGCTTGCCCACTCGTACGCACGACTGTCGCCCTGTTCCAGGCTCTCAGGACCTTGGCCAATACTGACAGGCGCAACGCCACCGTTGGCAGCGTAGTCGCTCTTGGCGGCTTCTTTGACCATGTTCGAGTTGCGAAGTGGTCTGGGCTCATCGTAGGAATGGAGCTGGTTCGCTCGGCGACTGGGGCAAAGAAATACTGCCAGCGGTTGCTGCATTGCCATGGCGGCCGACTCTCGCTTCTCGTCTTCCGTTCCTCCCCTTCCCAAGTTGAACACCGACGATTGTTCCAGGTGCGGCAGAATGCTGTAGGTCCAGCCGCCCGGCTGTTGACGACCGGTTCCTCGATCGGGATCGCCCACCCATAGCCATCCCCATCCGCCAGAAGGAAGTCGCCTGTACATTTCCTCGTGTTGCATCATCGCTAACCCAAGCTGCTTGAGATTGTTTTTGCACGTGATGGAACGTGCCGCTTCCCGTGCAGCCTGGACCGCCGGGATTAGAAGCCCGATCAGAACGCCGATGATGGCAATAACCACCAACAGCTCTACCAACGTCAAGCCTGAACAGCGCGACCTTCTCATAACAGGACCTCCGCAAGATTAATGGACCACTGCCGAGATGGACAATAAACCGGGAGTACACTGACCCCAATAGTATAACAGTATAACGGATTGGGTGTTACACCTGTTTTGCCCGATCTGGTAACGTGCGCACAAGGGAGCGGCAAATAATGTCGCAACCTGTTGATATCACGACGGTTGCGACATACGACGAGCCTTGGACGCCAACCATCATCCGATCAGCCCCGCCCAACTCGTCCCGGATTCGCCACAAAACGCGGCACGTTGGCCCCCGGCTATCTTGTGTCGCCGTGTGTCCGGTTACGACTATTACGGCTTGGGTTTCGACGGCAGATTCTCTTCGTCGACGACCTTCACTTCTTGTAGGGTGGGTCGAGGAACGAAGACCCACGCGGAGGCACCCTGTGTCGTTTCTTGACGCGTGGGTCTTCGCTGCTCGACCCACCCTACATGTTCCCAAGTTCGACCACCATAGGATACCGCAGCCGGCCGGCTGCCGCAACTGTCGTGCGGTTGTTGTTTGCCACAAGCCCTGTGGAGTTCGCTTCGCGGGCATGGTACCATGATGGCCTCGCGTGTTGGATTGATTAACGGATCCCTCGGCAAGAACGGATGAAACGGGCGCTGCCACTGCTGATTTGTGCAACATTCATCCCGCAGGCCCTTGCGGCACCCGGACCGGGTTCACCCTGGACGGCATTCCTGGCTGTCTGTGATCAAGTGCGATTCCAGTTTCTGTTTTCTGTTCCGCCGTCCGCCTGCCCGAATGTGAGCAGAATCCCCCCATTGTCTGCCGACGATTTGAAAACGGGCAAAGTGCAATCTGCACGGTTTCGTCCGATCCGTCTTTTCGACTAGCCTCAACAGTGCATCTTCAGTAGAATCAACACGTTGGGGAAGCAACTGCGCAATCTCAGTGCAGGTAACACTGGTGGGCAAGCCACCCGTGGCACCGAGTCGAAATCATCATTTCTAGTTGAAGCACCCAACGCAAGGAGGCGACGTTTGGTCCGGGAAAACGAAATCCAGATTCGCTGGCGTGGCATGGCGGCGGTGGCAGCAGTGCTAGCGGCGGTCCTCTTTCTCTATCCGATGACGCTGGATATCCCGCTGTTGGACCCCGACGAGGGACTCCATGCCTCGATCGCCCAGGAGATGGTGGAACGGGGTGATTGGATTATTCCCCGGCTCCAGGGTGAGCCGTTTCTCGACAAGCCGATCCTCTACTTCTGGGCCGAGGCCTTTTCCTTGCGGGTGTTCGGCATGCACGAGGCGGCCGTGCGACTGCCCGGGTTGATGTTCGGGCTGTTGGGGGCGGTGACCACGGGTGTTGTCGGCTGGCGAATGTTCGGGCGCGGGGTGGGGTTGGTGGCCGGAATGTTCTACGGCACGATGATCTTGCCGGTCGCACTATCTCAGGCCGCCACGCACGACGTGGCCCTGGTGCCTTGGGTCAATCTGGCGGTGCTGCTGTTTTGGCTTGCCGATCAAGCGACCACGCGCCGGGCCGCCATGGGATATACCTTGGCCATTGGAGTCCTGCTGGGGCTAAGCTGCCTGACCAAGGGTCTGGTCGGCGTGGCCTTAGTCGGCGTGGCGTATGGGACCTACTTGCTGGTCACTCGGCGACTGACCGTCGCGGCCTGTATTCGCGGTGCGGCGGCCTTGGGTATCGCGGCCCTGGTTGCCTCTGCGTGGTACCTGGCGGTCGAGATGCGCAGCCCGGGCTATCTTTACTACTACTTCGTCGAACGCCACTTGCTCGGCTACGTGACCGATACGCAAAGCCACGGCGATTCGCCCTGGTGGTATTATCTGCCGATCCTGCTCGGCGGCGGCCTGCCGTGGATCGGCTATCTGCCGGTGACGTTGCAGGATCAGTGGATCCGGTTCAAGAGCAAGCAGCGCGACGCTTCTTCTTCGGCGATGGTGCTGCTATGGTGTTGGCTGATCGCTTGCACGCTGTTTCTCTCCACGTCCCATTCCAAGCTGGTGACCTACGTCTGGCCTGTATTTCCGGCAGTGGCCATTTTGGCGGCCGTGGCTTGGGTGCGGCTGTTCAGGGGCGAATTGACTCAGGCCGCCCGGAAATCGATCCTCTTGACGTTCCGACTCTCGTGCCTTAGCGGCGTGGTTGTGCTGCCGATCGCGATGGGCGTGGTCGGTTCGAAGTTCCATGTCCAGTTCACCCCGACGGCTTGGACGATCGGTGTGCTGACGGCTTTTGCGTCTTGGAGCGCGCTGATCTTCTTCCGATTCGAGCGTCATCGGGCCATGCTTTCCACCGGCATGCTCTCGATGGCTGCCCAGTATGCCGTGTTGATGACCTTTCTGTTTCCACCGATTGCCGAGCAGATTTCGGCCCGAGGCTTGGCCGAACATTTCAATCAACTGGGGCGCGTGCCTCCTCGGGTGTTGCTTACCGAAGACCGGATCGGGTCGTTGATCTTCTATTTGGATCCGCAACTTCGCTCCGACCTGAAAGCAGGGCAACTCGAGGAGATTCGGGTGCGGGAGTTGGCCACCCTGCCGCCGCAGCAGTCGGAGACGGTTGTCTCGTTGCCCGAACGCCATCTGAATCGAGCCCACCGTCATCTCGATTTGGCCGACGTCGAGTATCAACGGGCCGGCAGTCATCGGATCTACGATGCCCGGCAGTTGACCTCCCCAGCCCGGACCGCGCGGGGAGACTCGCCGACTTGGCGATAGTGTCTCACTGGCGCGGTTGAAGCTTTCCGTCGAGCTCGACGACCTTGCCGGGCTCGATATTCAAGGTGACCACGTTGGCGCCGCAGCGGAGCTTGCACGTCGCGACGCCGTCCTTGGCACGCCGGATAGTAGCCCCGACGAGTACCCCATTGGCCCAACGCACGTCGACTTCCAATCCACCGCGGGCGCGAAGGCCTCGGACCGAACCGGTTGGCCAGGCCTCGGGCAGCGCGGGCAAAAGGTGGACTTCCCCGGCATGGGACTGCACGAGCATTTCGCAGATCCCGGCTGTGATGCCGAAGCTGCCGTCCAACTGCAACGGCGGATGGTTACCCAGCAGGTTCGGCAGCACGTTGTAGGTCAGGAGGCCTTCGATCATGTGATGGGCCATTTCCCCGTTCTGCAAGCGGGCCCAGAGTCCGCACCGCCACGTCCAGGCCCACTCGCGGCGGCTGTCGCCCGTTTCGCCGCGGGCTTTCAGCGAGACCTGCGCGGCCCGGGCCAACTCGGGTGTTTGTGCGACCGAGATTTGCCGGCCCGGGTAGACGGCGAACAGGTGCGACGTGTGGCGGTGCCGGTCGCCCGGATCATCGCGATCTTCGACCCATTCCTGCAACTGCCCCCACTTCCCGATCTTCGGTCCCAGCAGGCGTCGGCGCAAATCGGCAACCCGATCGCGGTATTGCCGATCGACGTCCAGTGCGGCGCCCGCCTCAAGATAGTTAGTGAACAGGTCCCAGACGATTTGTTGGTCGTAGGAAACGCCGTCCTCGTCCGGGCCATGTTCGGGTGACCAGCCGTTCGGCGCAACCAACGTGCCGTCGGGCAGTTCCTTCAGGTGATCTTCCCAGAACTGGGTGACCTCCTTGAGGATCGGGTAGGCCGTCTCTCGCAGATACTGTTTGTCGCGGCTGAAAGCGTAATGTTCCCAAACGTGCTGGCAGTACCAGGCCGAGGCCGGCGTGTTCCATTTCCAGCCGTGCCCGCCGTAGATGTTGTGCGAGGTGCGCAGCGTAAAGCCGCGGACCTCGCCGAATGCGGCCCGAGTGGCCTTACGGCTCGGCTCGCGGAAGGCGTCGATCAGCCGGATCAGCGGTTCGTGACACTCGGCCAGATTGGCCGGTTCGGCCGGCCAGTAGTTCATCTGCACGTTGATGTTCGTATGGTAGTCGCTGTTCCAGGGCGGCTGGTTGCTGTTGTTCCAAAGCCCCTGCAAATTGGCCGGTAGGCAGCCGGGCCGCGAGCTGCCGATCAGCAGGTAACGGCCGTATTGAAACAGCATCTCTTCCAGGTCGGGATCGTGGGGATCTTCGCGGTAAGCCTCGAGCCGTCGGTTCGTCGGCAGTGAGGCACGCTGCGTGGGTGTTTGACCCACATCCAATGCCACCCGATCGAACAGACCCCGATAGTCCTCGACGTGCCGACGAAGCAGTTCGCCGTAACTCGTCTTGACGGCCGCGGCTAGTTGCTCGGCGACTTGCCGATGCGGGTTGTCGCCCCGCCATTGCTTTTCGTGGTCCATTACGTAATCGGTCCCGGCCGCCACGACGATTGTCACCTCATCGCACTGCGCAAAGCGGATCACATCGCCGTCGGCCTCGATCGTCCCGCCGGATGCGGCCACTTCAAGCTGCGTCTCGTAACGCAGCCCGTTGCTCAGTGCGCCGGCAACGACTAGGCGCGAGCCGTGAGCTTCCGTCGCGGCCTGATGCCCGTCTTTAAGCCGGATGATTCCGCTGTATTGCTTCGGCCGATCCGCCGTCAGCCGTGCCACGACCACCTGATCGGGATGGCTGCAGAACATTTCACGCGTAAACTTCACGCCGTCTTTCGTGTAGCACACGCGATGGATTGCCCGGGAAAGGTCGAGTTCACGTCGATACTCCTCGGCGCCTCGTTGTGCCGGGGAAACACCCCTCAACTCGATACTGACGTCAGCGAGGGTCTGATACGCGCCCATGGAGCCGTAGTCACCCGAGGTGTTTTCATCGCCGGTCCACAAGCTGTCGACGTTCAGTTGAATGCGTTCCTCGTCGACGCCTCCGAAGACCATGGCCCCGAGTCGTCCATTGCCGATGGGCAAGGCCTGACTCTGCCAGTCCTGCGCCGGCGAGTCGTACCAGAGCGTCAGCGGCCCGGGTTCGGCCAAGGCGAGCGACGCGGTGGCTAGGATGATTGGAGCGATGAGAAGTGCAAATGGTCTAGTCATGGGAGTTTCCTTTCGCTCCTATAAAGCCGCGACCGGTGGTCGCGCCGACGAGGGTGAAATGGTTGAGTTTACTGGGTATTCCGGGCGCGACCAACGGTCGCGGCTTTATAGGCCCCGCGGTTCCCAGTATACGCGAAAAGGGTCGTTGCGGCCCGGCTTTCTTTCCCCTCTGATGGGGCGGGGCGTTTTTTGGCCACCCCGGGGTTGGAGGGGAGGCCGGAAAATGCTAGGATGTCGTGATTATGGTCGATTGCCCGCCCGATATCCGGGGGGGAATTCGACGCGTTCCAGATAGAAGTATGCCGTAGAAGTATGCCCAAAAAAGAAGAAGCGATCGAAGTCGAAGGCGTGGTGACCGAGGCCTTGGCCAATACGCGATTTCGCGTGCAATTGGACAACGGCCACAAGATTATCGCCCACGTGGCCGGCAAAATGCGAAAACACTTCATCCGCATCGTGCCCGGCGACAAGGTCCGCGTCGAACTCTCGCCCTACGACCTGACCAAAGGTCGAATCACCTACCGCGAACGCTAGGGGCCGCTGTGTAGGAGGCGATTCCAATCGCCGATCAAGTGACACCCCAAGCTGCCCGTCTTACCTAAGTTCGCAGGGTTCGTCTCTGGGCCAAGATTCGCTCCTTTGCAGCGAATTACTCTCTAAGGACTTGCAAGGGAACAACTTCCGCAATCCGTTTCACCGACGTGCCGTCGGCGGCTAAACACTGTTTCACCGACGTACCGTCAGCGGCTAAACGACCGCAAGTGATCCGTCTTGGGGCCTCTGGTTACCGGGGCCGTTTCTCGCTAGACTGACATCGGCATGCCGTGCAAGCGAAAACGGCAAGGCTGAACTCAATTACCATTTTCGCTCGAAAAGGAGAATTCCATGATGAAAAGAACCTTCCTATCGACTTTGCTCGTCGCAGTCCTGCTGGGCATCTCGTGCCTGGCGCCGGCCCAAGGGGTGGCCGCGGATCTGAAAACCGTGGTGACCGTCTCGTTCTCCGGTTACGACGAGGTGCTCTCGGATATCGAGTATTTCGGCAAACTGGCCGGCAATCCGAACTTGACCGGGGCGCTGGAAGGGCTCCTGATGATGGCTACTCAGGGTGAAGGAATCGAAGGGCTGGACAAGACTCGGCCTTGGGGTGCGATCGTTCAGACCGACGGCGAGCAGTTCCCGGCGTTCGGCTTTCTGCCGGTCAAGGACCTCGAGCAACTTGTCGGGCTGATGAAAAATCCCCAGACGGGCGAAGCGCCAGAAGCCGAGGACGGTGTCTACGAGATCGCCATCCAGGACCCGACGGTCTATGTGACCGAGAAGAGCGGCTGGGCCTTCATCAGTAACGAGCGCGATGTTCTGGACGACGTGCCGGACGATCCGACCGAACTGCTGGGTAAGTTGAACGAGAAGTACGATCTGGCCGTCAAGGCGTCGGTCCAGAACGTTCCCGAAGCGAAGCGCCAGGAGTACATCGCCCTATTGAAGATGGGCGCCGGAATGGCCATGATGCAGGCGCCCGGCGAAAGCGACGAAGATTACGAGATCCGCACGGGCCTGGCCACGCAGGCGATCGACCAGTTGGTTACCATGTTCAACGAGTTGGACGAAGTGCTGCTGGGCTTCAGCATCGATCAGGAGTCGGGCACCAGCTTCCTGGACATCGAAATCACGGCCGTGGAAGGCACGAATACGGCGGCCCAGTTTGCCCAGCTCCAGGGAACGACGACCAACTTTGCCGGCTTCAACCTGCCGGGGGCGGCCGTGGTGGGTAATTGGGCCAATACACTTTCCGACGCCGACGTAACCCAGATCAAGAGTACGCTGGCGACTGTCCGCACCCGGGCCTTGAAGGAACTCGAAAACCAGGGCCTTCCGGATGACGAAACCAAGGTGGCCCAGGAACTGCTCTCCGACCTGCTGGACGTCGTCGAGAAGACCATCGAAAGCAAGAAGAGCGACGGTGGCTTGGCATTGGTGTTAAAGCCCGGCGCGCCGACCGTGGTCATCGGCGGTGCGATTGCCGACGGAGCGACGCTCGAGAAGGTGCTCAAGCGAGTGGCCGACATTGCCAAGGGCGAAACCCCCGAACTGGGCAACCTGATCAAACTGGATGCCGAAACCCACGAAGGCGTCACGTTCCACAACATCACGGTGCCGGTGCCGGACGAAGATGCCGCGGCCGTGCTCGGCCAGACCGTGCAGGTGGTGATCGGCCTCTCGGACGAGAGCTTCTACGTGGCCGCCGGCGGTGAAGCGGCCGCCGTCCTGAAGCAGATCATCGACGCGTCGAAGGCTGACGCCGACAAGGAGATTCCGCCGATGCGGATCTCGGCCGCCTTGACGCCTATCATGAAGTTCGCCGCCGAAGCGGCCGGCGAGGGCGACAAAGAAATGATCACCGGGTTGGCCGACATGTTGGAGCAATCCGAGGGCAAGGATCACGTGACCATGGTCGCCAAGGGCATCGAGAACGGCCAGCATCTTCGCCTGGAATTGGAAGAGGGCGTGTTGAAGCTGATCGGCATGGCCATCCAGATGGCCCAAGCAGTGGGCAACGCCGGAGGCGGCATGTTCTAGGGAACGTTGCGTGAATTGCGACTAGAAGCCCGCCGACGCTGTCGGCGGGCTTTTTTCTTCGGGGTAATCACGCACCACCCACGAAGGGCATCCGGGAACTCCGTAGCCCTGACACCCTTTCGCAGAAGCAGTGGCACACGGCACAGCGGCGGAACCTCGACCGGCAGGCGGGGTTTCATTTCTATAGGATCTCCGCTGAGAAGGGCTCGAAGGGTAGTTGGCGACGGCCGGCTCGGCTAAGCTGGAAGGAGACGTTTTTTGCGCCTGCAAAACGGGTATTGCCTTCCGCAACCGAGATGGGGACTGCCTTGGTCGTCAGCGAATCTTCTGCCCGACGATACACGCTCGGAGATCCCGACGTGCGGCTGATGCTACGCGTGCGCGACGACGATGCGGCCGCCTTCGAAGAACTCGTGTTGCGTTACCAGGAGCGGTTGTCCACGGTGCTGGAGCATCTGGTCGGCAGCCGCGATCTGGCGGAAGATTTGACCCAAGACGTTTTTCTTCGGGTGTATCGTGCCCGAAAAACGTATGTGGCCGGAGCGAAGTTCGCCACGTGGTTGTTTACGATAGCCAACAACGTGGCGTCCAATGCGTTGCGTCGACGTTCCCGCCGTCATGAAGTGACGTTGCAACCTCGTGACAGCGGGTCGATGGGCGGCAGGCCGATGGAGACCCTTTTGCAAGCCAGCAGCGGCCAAATGCCCGCGCGACGCCTGGCCAAAGTCGAGTTGCGAGAAATTGTACGGATGGCCATAGGCGCACTCAACGAGCGGCAGCGCACGGCCGTCGTACTCAGTAAATTCGAGAACCTAAGCTACGCCGACATAGCCGAAACGATGGAAGTCTCGCCGCAAGCCGTCAAGTCGTTACTTTCGCGAGCCCGGGCCAACCTGCGTGACGTGTTGCAGCCGTATCTGCAACAGGGGGATCGCCCGGCCATGGAGAACGGTTCTTCCGAACCGTCTACCGGTGGATAGTCCATGTCCGAACAAAATGCCAACACGGACCCGTCGCTGAAAGACCAACTGGTCTCCTATCTGGACGGCGAATTGGACGCCCAGACCAGCCGACAGATCGAACGGCAATTGGCCGAGGACGCGACGCTGCGCGAGAAGATGCAGCAGTTGGACCGCACTTGGGAACTGTTGGGTACCTTGGATACCTCGCCATGTGCCGAGACTTTCACGCACACCACGCTGGAGATGGTCAGCACGGCCGCGGCCGAGGATCTCGAGAGTTCGCTGGCAGCCGCCCCGCGGCGCCGACGCCGGCGTCTTGCCCTGGTGGTTGCCGGTTTGCTGGTGGCCGGGATGGCCGGCTTCTTAGGCGTCATATTTTGGGCCCCCAATCCCAACCACCAATTGATCCACGACCTGCCCGTCCTGGAGAACCTCGACAAGTACCGTTGGGTCGACGACGTCCAGTTCATTCAAATGCTGCTAGAGGAAGATCTCTTCGCCGAAGAAGGTGAAACGGAGGGCGCAGATGAGCAGTAATCAGGGTTCAGGGTTCAGGGTTCAGGGTTCAGCACCCCGTTTAGCGGTCGCCGGCACGGCGACCCACTATCCACTACCCACTATCCACTACCCACTACTCTTCTGCCTACTGCCTACTGCCTACTGCTTACTGTTTCTCACCACCGCCTTTGCGGACGATCTTCCCTCGGCGCGTGGTCGGATCGAAGCCATGACCGCGGCCGAGAAGGAACAGTTGGGGCGTCGGCAAGAGCAATTCGCTAAGCTCGACTCGGCCGAACAGCAACGATTGCGTCGCTTGCACCGGGAGTTGGACGAGACCCCGGAGCTTCGCGAAGTCCTGGATCGTTATTACGGCTGGTTGATGACCCTTTCGCCTTACGAGCGCGAGGGGCTCTTGGAGTTGGAACCGGTCGAGCGGGTGGAGAAGATTCGTCAAGCGCGTCGGGCGGAAGCGCGGGCCAAGACCGACATCGAAGGGATCTTTCGGTGGTTGGCGCAGTACGCCGCCGAACACGAGGCCCAGATCCTGAAAAACGCGCCGCAGTGGGCCGCTCGACTCAAGGAGATGGACGCAGCGACCCGTCGCCGTAGCGTGATGTGGATCATGATGCTGCGTTGGCAGGCCCGCAAACCGGGCCAGGCCCCTCGATTGCCGGACGAGGAGTTGGCGGTCCTGCGCGGGCACCTTTCGGCCGAGACGCGGGCCGAGATGGAGCAGAAGTCGCCGAAGGAGCAATGGCGGATGATCGGCGGCAAGATCCGCCGTGCGTTCCGGCACCAGATGGCGGCCCGTCGTTTCCGGGGTGGTTTTGTCACGCCGGATCTCCAACAGAAGCTGGACGACTTTTTCGAACGCGAGCTCAGCGAGAAGGAACAAGGCTACCTGTTGGGGCTTCCGGCCGACGCGATGCGTCGCGAGTTGCAGCGGAGATATCTGGCCCACGTCAGGTCGTCCGCCCCGGCGGCAAGTCGTCCGCCGCAGAAGAAGTGAACCGCGCCAGCCTCCGGAACGTCGGGCAAGCCCGACCGCTAAACGTCCCGTGAGCCGCGCCCGTAACCGTCTTTGGGGTGGCGAAATTCGGCCGGGATAATCGCTTCTTTTTCGCCAGATTCTCTATTCGGATAAGTCATCGCCCGTTACCCGAACACCTTGCGCTGTTGGACGGATTACTACAATCGGCGCAAGACTTTCTCGATCTGTTCAAGTTATCGATTCTTCGGGGTCTGGTTTGCTACTGCGATGCAAGTCGGCCGATGGGTAGACTGGTGGCAGAAGGCGTCGTTGTGCCCGCATAGGGTACGATGTCGAGTGATCTGAACGCCAAGGGATTGGCCCATTTTCCGGAAACGTTTATTTAGAGATTGGAGTGCAATAGCATGAAGACGTCTTGGTTAACGCAGATTGTCTTGGGGTTGGCTGTCCTTACAGTTGGAACGGCATGGGCGGACGGCGGTTCGGCGGGACCGTTGCGCCAACCAATTACGGCGACTCAAGTTGCTTACGAGTATGACAATTATCTGTATCCGGCCGCACCAACGGCCCAGGATGCAGAGAACTCGCCAAGCGATCAGCCGGCGGCGGTGGACGAGACCGCGCTGGCGGACATCGGTTGCGGTGAGTCGTGTGAAGTGGATGCTTGCGGCTCGTGTCGACAGCGGCGGTGCTGCTGCGACTTGGGTGAACCCTGGACCTTGCCGCAGCCCTGCGCGTTGCAGAGTCGCGGTATCGAGGTCGGCGGTTGGATTTCGGCCGGCGTTTATGGCAACGGCCATGGTGACAGGCTGAGCAACGGCCCGTTGGGATTCAACAATCTGAGCGACGGGTTCAACGTCAATCAGCTTTGGCTCTACGCCGAGCGTGCGGCCGATAATGGCGGGTGCGGAACGGCTTGGGGATTCCGGATGGACTACGTGTTCGGTGTCGACGGCCCCGATACTCAGGCCTTCGGCGACCAAGGCTGGGACTTCGGTTGGGACAGTTCGTCGACCTACGGTTCGGCGATCCCGCAACTTTACCTCGAATTGGCCTACAACGATCTCTCGGTGAAGTTCGGACACTTCTACACGCTGATTGGCTACGAAGTGGTTCCCGCCCCGGACAATTTCTTCTACTCCCACGCCTACACGATGTACTATGCCGAGCCGTTCACGCACACGGGCTTCCTTGCCGAGCACCCCTTGGGTGAGGACATCACCGGTTACGCTGGATGGACCATGGGTTGGGATAGCGGCTTTGAAAACAACAACGACGCGTCCACCTTCCTCGGCGGTTTGAGCTTCCAGTTGACCGAGCGGGCCTCGCTGACCTGGGCCGTGACGGCCGGCGATTTTGGCGTCGGTTCCGGCGACGTCTACATGAACAGCTTCGTGTTCGACTACGCCTTGACCGACCGCTTGACCTACATCTTCCAGCACGACCTGGGCGATAACTCGAACCTCGGCGCCGGCGACAACGAATGGTACGGCATCAATCAATACCTGCTCTACGAGATCAACGACTGCTGGGGAGCCGGATTGCGTTTCGAGTGGTTCCGCGACGACGACGGCACGCGTGTCGTCAGTAGCAATGTAGGCCACTACTACGGGGTGACTGCCGGGCTGAACTACCGCCCGCACGCCAACGTTGTCCTCCGACCCGAGTTGCGTTACGACTCGTTCGACGGCACGGTCGCCGGCGGACAGCCGTTTAACGAGAACCGCAGCAACACGCAGTTCTCCGGCGGGTTCGACGTGATCTTTACTTTCTAAGGGCAAACCGGGCTCATCAGGAGCCAAAGGTTATCCTTCAAGAAACTCTTTTCGGGCGGCCTCGCAACGGCGGGGCCGCCCGTTTTTCTTTCTTGCCAAGGTCTCGTTCCGCCGAGCAGGTGTCGCCCGGAAAAACTGGATAATCCGCGCCCTATGCGTCGACTTTAATGGATATGCGGGTTGTAGGGGCAGCGATACCCGGGTGCTTGCACAGCTATCGCCTCAGGCGCCGGCAACCCACGCTACCCTATCCTTTCACGATCTCCGTACAGAAACATCTCCACCGAGAAACTTCGACAGGTGAGCCATGAGAATCGTATTCATCAAACCCCCGCAAACGTACCTGCTTGATCCGCAGCGGAATCCTCCGTTGGGTATGCTCTACGTTGCCGCAACGGCCAGCCAGGCCGGATACGCCGTCCAGATCGTTGACTTGTCGGCTGCCGGGCCGAGTGTCCCCTTGGAGAACGTTCCGGAAGGCGACATCTATGCATTCACCGTCTCGATTCTGGACTACGAGTTTTCGCTGAAGTTGGCGCGCAAACTCAAGTCACGCGGCGCGATCGTCGTCTTCGGCGGCATCCTGCCCACGGTCTCTCCGGAGGTCTTGGATCCCGGGTGCGTCGATAGCGTAGTTCGAGGCGAAGGCGAGACCAGTTTTCTGCGACTGCTCGAGGACGTCGAACAGGGCCGACTGAAGCCGGAGTACACCTCGCCGCCGATCGCCGATTTGAATGAGATACCATTTCCGCTACGCCAGCCGGAGTCGACCGTCAGCACCAAGTTGCTGGCGGAGCAGGTGCGCGCGACCACGCTGATCACGTCTCGCGGTTGCCCGTTCCGTTGCAGCTTTTGCGCCAGTCAGACGATTTGGGGACGGAAGGTGCGGTTTCGCAGCGTCGAGAATGTAATGGCTGAAATCGACCTTTTGGTCGAGGAATATGCGATCCAGGGGCTGCGCTTTCTTGACGACACGCTCACGCTGAAGAAGCCACGGCTGCTGAAACTCTGTGAGCGGCTGAAGGACTACGGGCTTCTGTGGCGCTGTTCCACCCGTTCTACGCTGGTCACCGAGGAGACCGCACGAATGATGTACGACGGCGGATGCCGCGAGATCGGGCTGGGTGTGGAATCGGCCGATCAGGAGATTCTCGACCTGCTGGATAAGGAGGTCACCGTAGAGGATCACGAGACGGCCATCCGGATACTGCACGCTGCGGGCATTCGGGTGGGCTGTTTCTTCATGGCCGGCCTGCCGGGCGAGACGGAGTCGACCGCGGAAAAGAACATCGCCTTTATGGAACGTACGCAACCGGACCGGGTGTTCTGTTCCACGTTCATGCCGTATCCCGGCACCCCCATCTGGAATGAACCCCAACAGTACGGCGTGACGATTACCACCAGAGACCTCTCCTGCTACAACCAGGTCAGCGGACCGGGTGAGAACCGGGAGTTTGTCGCGATACCGGAGCAAATGTCGCGCGAGACCTTGGCGGCCAGCCGAACAAGGATGATGGACTACTTAGCCAGCCGCGAGCTGACTTCCGGAGCCTGATCATCACGGCATGCCATCGCCGAAGCGAGGGCAAAATAGTTGGATAAGACACAGTGTTTACGTCGAGTTTAATAGATATGCGGTCTGTGCGGGGCAGTATCTTACGCGTGCATGCATTGCCAGCAACGCCGCCGCCGTTTTGCCCAGAGCAAGAGTCAGTCAGGGAGACGCGTGATGTGCCCCGTTGAACATTTGCCCCTTAAGCACTTGGCGGACAAGCGAAGATTCTACAAGAACTATTGGAAGAACGACGAGCTTCGCAACATTCGTCCTGACGGTTTGGGGGAATTTCCTGAAGGCTGGGATGTGCGTGCCTATCTGAAGGAATTGACCGCTCGACTCCCGCATGATTCGCTGGTGGACTTCGGTTGCGGCTATGGCAGGCTGTGCCGGGCTTTTGCGCCGCAGAAGTACTTAGGGATCGATCTGAATCCCGGCGCCGTCAAAACGGCAGCCGAGCGATTCCCGACATACTCTTTCCAGGAAGCCGACTTCGACCACTATCCCCCGGCGGATATCTACTTGGCTTACACGGTATTCCTGCACCTCGATGACGAAGTGTTGGCTGAGGTCTTGACCCGAATGGCCGATTCCTGCAGGAAGTACTTGATCATCGCAGAGATCCTCGGCCGAGAATGGCGGCGGCCGGGAACCCCACCCGTATTCAATCGGGATCAGCGAGATTATGTCAGCCTGGCCTCGGCAGCCGGTTTTCGATTGGCCTGGGAAGATGCCCGCCCGTATCAGCATTACCAAAGCAACCCGCGGTTTGCCGACAAGAATACCGACCTGAACGTCCTGGTCTTCGAGAACCAACGGATTCGCTCGAACCGCGATCAACTGAAGTCCCCGGCGCCGAACCAACGCGCATTCGTCGTAGACACCAGAGCCCTGGGAAACTTGTAACCTAGCTGCACGGAAAGGAGATCCGGAAATGCGGATCAGCATACTTTGCCCCACTTGGGGAAGACCGTCCGGGGCCTGGGAACTGGCCGAAAGCGCCTTGGCCATGGCGGCCGACTCCCGCCGCGTCGAGATTTGGTTCTACGTCGACTTCGACGACCCGAAGATGGTCCAATACCTCGAACAACTGCACTTAGGACCGTCGCTACACGTGCTGGTGGGTGAGCCGATCAGCGTGTCCAAATCGTGGACGATCTTGGCCGAGCATTGCTCGGGTGACGTGCTGGTCTTGGGTAACGACGACGTCCTCTATCGGACCCCCGGCTGGGACGACATCCTCGAGGAGGAGCTGCAAGCCTTTCCTGACGACATCTACTGTGCGTGGTTCGACGACATGATCAACGGTTCCAAGCTCTGTGCATTTCCGATGGTCAGTAGGAAGTGGTTCGAGACACTGGGGTACTTCACGCCGGGTACCTTCGAGTTCATCTACAATGCTGCCTGGATCGCCGATATTGCAGAGCAACTTGGACGGCTCCACTACATTCCCAGGGTGGTGACCGAACATCTTCATTTTTCTACAGGCAAGTCGGAGTTGGACGAAACCTATCAAAGGAATCGGCAGGGGCAAGTCCAGCGAGACCGTGAAGTGTTTCTCAGCACTGCCGATATGCGGCGACGGGATGCCGAGAAGCTTCGAAAGCTGATCTGTGAGAATCCTATTCATATCAAACCACCGCACACGTACCTGCTTGATCCGCAGCGGAATCCGCCGTTGCGTACGGCCTGACGACCACCAACAAGAATGCAGGACTACTTGGCCTGCCGCGAACTGACTTACGGCGACTGATCGCCGAGGGGAGAATCAAATGAATATTGGATTTATGGGACTAGGAAAACTGGGGCTGCCATGTGCGATGGCCATCGAAGAGAAGGGACACTCGGTCGTCGGCTATGATCCGGGCGAGATAGTTGCCGAGGCACTCCGAACACGTCAACTTCCCTATCGGGAAGAAGGGGCCCAGGAACTACTGGATCTCACCAACATTCGTTTGGCGCCGGTGGCCGAAGTCGTTTCGCGATCGGAGCTCATCTTCGTGGCCGTGCAAACCCCGCACGATGAACGCTTCGAGGGAACCACGAGGATTCCGCAAGAACGCCGGGACTTCGACTACGAGTTCCTCAAACACAGCATGGCCCAGGTCGCCGAAGAGGCCCTGCGGCAACAAAAGCACGTGGTGATTGCCATTATCTCGACCGTACTGCCGGGAACCGTCCGTCGCGAGATCAGCCCCCTGCTGAACGAGTACACGCAGTTGGTCTACAACCCGTTCTTCATTGCCATGGGAACGACCATCCACGACTTCTTACACCCCGAGTTCGTACTGCTGGGCGGGAACGATCTGAAGGCTAGGCAGTTCGTCGAGCGCTTCTATGCCACGATACACAACCATCCCGTCTATGCGACCACCATCGACAATGCCGAGTTGATCAAGGTCTCCTACAACACGTTCATCGGTATGAAGATCGTCTTCGTCAACACCCTGATGGAGATCTGTCACAAGACCCACTGCTCGGTCGATGCCGTAACCGATGCCCTGAAAATGGCCTCCGATCGGCTGATCAGCACGAAGTATCTTACGGCCGGCATGGGCGACGGCGGCGGTTGTCACCCTCGGGATAACATCGCCATGTCCTGGCTGGCAGGTGAACTCGGCCTGAGTTGCAACTTCTTCGATTCGCTCATGATGGCCCGTGAAAACCAAACCGAGTGGCTGGCCGATCTGATGGAACAACACGATCTGCCCAAGGTCATTCTGGGGAAGGCCTTCAAGGAAGAGACCAACCTAACGGTCGGCAGTCCGGCCATCCTGCTGAAGAATATCCTCGTCGAGCGTGGTCACGACGTCCTGATGTACGATCCCCACTTGGATGCCGAAGCCCCCGCGTTCCAACGCAGTGTGTTCCTGATCGGTACCCGTCATCCGGAGTTTAGAGTATTCAAGTTTCCCGCAGGATCCGTGGTCATCGACCCCTGGAGATATGTCGAGGTGAGCGACGACGTCACGTTGGTTCCCGTGGGACAAGCTGCCCGGACCGAACAGGCCGCGCAAACCGCAGCCACCCACACGAAACAACTCCACGTTCATGCCGGCGACTCAGCCACCGCGGCACCACCACATCATCTCGAAGACAGCCCGCAAAGTACAACGGTGTACGCGCCGGGAATGACCGGAAGTCAAGGAAGCGACCCCTGTCCGATCTCCGGAAGCTAAACAGCACCCGGCCGGCGACAGAACCCAGACTGCACAAACAAGGCATGGAAAAATGGACGTAGCGATCTACGGAATGATGCGCAGCGGCACGACCCTGCTCTCGGACAAACTCACGAGTCGCCCCTCTGCGCTGGTTCTGGCCGAAGCCAATCTCCATCTGAACGACTGGGGACTCCATACGCTTAAGCAACTCCAGGCCTTCGGAATCCCCGTGTCCCAACAGGACTGGATCTCAGACCGCTGGGAATCCTTCGAGGTCTTCTTCCGTCAGAAGATCTTGCCGCACCTTGACAAGCTGGACTTCTGGGGTGTGAAGCTGGTCAACTTCACGCGGTGGCGTTACTTTCTTGACACCTATCGACCGCAGCGGCTGATTCTCTGCGTGCGCGACGTCCGCGACGTCGCCCTCTCGCGGCTGGAGCTTGCCGAAGCTCAGGGTAATGCACACGTCTTCGACTCCGCCTGGACACAACGCCGCATCCTGGACAATGCCCGGCAACTGGTCGAAATGAGCAAACGGCCCCATCTGCTGGTCCGCTACGAGGATCTCTGCACCGATCCTCAGGTGATGCCGCGGATCCTCGAATACGTTGGCCGCTGCAAGATCGGTTCGGAACGAATCGGGTTGGAGGCCATGTTCAACCGGGACTACGAAAGAAAACGGCACGGCGACGAAATATCGGCACGCACCGTCTACCGCTATAGCAAGGAAACCGGGCATCATGGCCGCAAACTGGCCGAACATATCTGGCAGCAATGCCCCGAGTATTGCACGACCTTCGGGTACGAATCACCGCAACGCCATGTCTCACTCGACTCCAGCGTGATCGAGTGTCACGCTGGTGCCCAGGATATCCTCCTCGGGCCGCACGCTGGCCAACCGGTTCCGATCACCCGGACCGCCGCCGGCGAGAACCTCGTCTGACGGGCCGATCTGGGCCGACTTCTCGCGGATCGTATAGAATCGGTACCCGTACCGACGCAACTGCTCGGTTACCGCCGTCGTGTCGGTCGACTGCGAACAGGCCAGCAGCAGATCGGGGTGGGCCGACTCGAGCGATTCGACCATGCCCTCGAACACCTTGCCTTCCGCTCCGTTCACACTGATCCGAACCAAGTCGGGCAGCGGGAACGTGTTCTGCCGGAAGAAATCGTCCATCCTAAGACTGGGGACGACTTCCATCTCGGCTGTCGCCGCTGTGGGCTCGGTCGCAAGCGCGGCATCACAGGGTAGCAAGTCCTGCGTGGAAGTGAAGCGAATCTGCCCGGAACCGTTCGTGTCGCAGGCCACGGCCCGCGCCGGATGCACGTTCGTAAATCCGTTGACATTCTTGTTCAGCAAGAACCGCGCGTAATTGCGACTCAGCGGCTCGAATCCGATAACCGCGGCCTCTTCGGCCACACTCGCGGCCAGGAAGCAGTAGATACCTGTCGAAGCCCCAAGATCCAAGACGGTACGGCTTCCCGCGGCCAGCCGTTGCCAGAGTCGAGTGGTAGCTGGTTCGTAGGCGCCGGTCCACCCCAGCGACAAAGCCGTCGGGTCGTCGTTGCCACAGAACAAAACGAAATCCCGACCGGCATACCCCGTCACGTCGACAAACGCGTGCAAGGGCATCTGGCGCGAGAGTTCCAGATAGTCGCACTCGGCCTGATGCTGCTGCAACAACTTCTGTAACTGAGCCACACTGCGGTTGCGCATCGCGATCGCCCTGCTGCTCTGGGGGCCGAGGTTCCGGGTCGATTGCTCTCGATCCATCATCGGGCGAACCGTTTCACCCCAGGCGCGACCGCCGGCCGATCGCGGGCCCACCGCGTGAATCCGCCGGCGGTTGACGAACAGTTCCAGCGGCCGCTTCACGCAACGATACGCTCGCCACAGCCGCAAGTAGTAATCGAAATCTTCGCCCGTGTCCATCGACTCGTCGAACGGCGTTTCCACCGCAACCGCCGTGCGGACAAAGTGGCCCATCTGAAGCGTCTGATACGGATCGAACACAACCAGCTCGTCCAGGCTGTCCAGAGAAACAGCCTGGGGTAGCCGTACCACGGGAGTGGCGGCCTCGGGCATCTGCTCGACAATCAATCCCCAGATCGCGTCGTAGTCGCCAATCAACGGCTCGACCAGACGGAAGGCTTCCGGCGACATCAGGTCATCGGCGTCGAGGAAGAAGAGCCAGTCGACGTCCAGTTCGGCGCATCGCCGCACGGCCCCGTTCCTTGCCCGAGAACGCCCCAGCTCGGCCTTCGTGTCGTCGACCGACACGATGTCGACCCGCTCGAACGGCCCCCGGCTCTGGGCCGACGCTTTTTCGATCGAGGCCCGGCACTCGCGATAGATCTCCGCGTGTCCCGGCCCAATCGGTGTAATCACGCCGCATGAAAGCCCCATGTCGACTCGATCCTGTTTGTCTTCCTGACTGATCTCGACCGCCGAGTCTCTGTTTACCAGACCTCGGATAAGCCGTCAAGACAACCATTGGCAACCCCCCCGGACATGTCGCCCGCCGCTTGACACGAGCCGACCATTCTCGGACAATGATTCCAGTATCAAACACCACCCGCCGACGTGCAGGAGAGCCCTCGCCATGCGTTACTTCCTGTTGATTATCGCCCTGACCCTGCCGGTCAACTTCACCTCGGCCGGCGAAAACTGGCCCGAGTTCCGCGGTCCTACGGCCGACGGACGCAGCGACTCGACCGGCCTGCCGATTACGTTGGGCGATACCAAAAACGTCGTCTGGAAGACACCCATCCACGACCGCGGCTGGTCCTCGCCCGTGATTTGGGGCGATCAAATCTGGATGACCACGGCCACCGAGGACGGCAAGGAGCTGTTCGCCGTTTGCGTCGATCGCCGCTCCGGCACGATCGTTCACGACTTGAAGGTCTTCGATGTGGAAGATCCACTAGACATCGCCCCGATCAACTCTTATGCCTCACCCACACCGGCCATCGAGGACGGACGAGTTTACGTCCATTACGGCTCCTACGGCACGGCCTGCCTGGATACCGACTCGGGCGAGATCCTCTGGACCCGCCGCGACCTGAATTGCGAACACCACATGGGCCCCGGCTCGTCGCCCATCCTGTTCGACGACAAGCTGATCTTCGACGCCGACGGCATCGACGTGCAGTATGTCGTCGCATTGAACAAGCGGACCGGCAAGAACGTTTGGCGGACCGACCGCTCGGTCGACTACACCGACATCCATCCCTGGACCCGCAAGGCCTTCGCGACACCCCGGGTCATCGACGTCGGCGGAAGATTGCAGCTAATCAGTCCCTGTTCCCGGGCCGTGATGGGCTACGATCTCGACACGGGCGAGGAACTCTGGAAGATTCGTCACTACGGCTGGTCGATGGTCGCCCGACCGCTGTTCGGACACGGACTGGTCTTCATCGTGGTCGACTTCGATCGCTCGCAGCTTTGGGCCCTCCGTCCCGACGGCCAAGGCGACGTGACCGACAGCCACGTGGCCTGGAAGCTGGAAAAGGGGGTACCTAGCACGCCGTCGTTGTTGCTGATCGACGACCTGTTGTATATGATCACCGACCAGGGAGTCGCCTTGTGCGTGGAAGCCAAGACGGGCGAAGTGGTTTGGAGAGAGCGGATCGGCGGCAACTACTCCGCCTCGCCCATCTATGCCGACGGCCGAATCTACCTGGCCAGCCATCAGGGAGTCGTCACCGTGCTCGAGCCGGGCCGGGAGTTCACAATCCTGGCCTCCAACGAACTCGACGAGCAAATCATGGCCAGCCCCGCCGTCTCGGGCAAGGCCCTTTTTCTGCGAACGAAATCGCACCTGTACCGGTTTGAAAAGTAGCAAACGTATCCGATGGTTCCACAAAAGGGAGGTGAATCGATGAACGCGAAGCGAGAGTTCCCCCGGCGTCAGTTCCTGGCCGGCACCACGGCCGCGGCCACCTTAACGATCATTCCACGCCACGTGCTGGGCGCGCCGGGTGAACCGTCGGCCAATAATAAGCTGAATATCGCCGGCGTGGGCGTCGGGGGGATGGGATCCGGCGACATCCGCCGCGTACCCGGCGAGAATATCGTGGCCATTTGTGACGTCGATGCAAACCATGCGGCCAATGCCGCTAAAGGTTTCCCCAAAGCCAAAGTCTACAGCGATTTCCGCAAGATGCTCGAAACCCAGAAGGACATCGACGCGGTCATGGTGGCCACACCCGACCACAATCATGCCGTGGTGACCATGATGGCCCTGAAGATGGGCAAACACGTCTTCTGCCAAAAGCCGCTCACCCACAGCGTGCACGAGGCGATCGAGATTGCCAAGGCGGCCAAGCAGGCCGGCGTGGCGACCCAAATGGGAAACCAGGGCCAGGCGACCGAAGGGGCCCGGCTGGTTTCTGAGTATATCTGGGCCGGTGCGATCGGCACGGTCCGCGAGATCTACTCCTGGTCGAACCGCCAGCCCGACATCTCGCCACGCGGCGTACCGCGGCCCAAGGAGACGCCACCCGTGCCGCCGCACATGAATTGGGACCTTTGGCTGGGTCCGGCGCCACAGCGGCCCTTCCATCCGACCTACCATCCGTTTGCCTGGCGTGGCTGGTGGGATTTCGGCACGGGTGTGTTGGGTGACATCGGCTGCCACAACCTCTCGGCCGCGTTCAAGGCCTTGAAGCTCGGGTGGCCCGAAAGCGTCGAGGCCTGCTCGACCCATTGGAATGCCCCGCCGGAAGTGAAGAACGAAACGGCGCCCAAGGCCTCGATCGTGACCTATCGCTTCGCGGCCGAAGGCGACCGGCCCGAGATCGTGATCCGCTGGTTCGACGGGGGTATGATGCCGCCGATCCCCAAGGAACTGGGGGCACACAACATCTTTGTCAGCGACGGGACACTGATCGTCGGCGACGACGGGATGCTGTTCGGCGCCCAGCTCCTACCGGAAGGCCGAGCCAGGGCCTTTGGAAAACCGCCGCAAAAGCTGGCTCGTTCGCCAGGGCATTACCAGGAATGGATCGATGCCTGCAAGGGAGGCAAGCCGGCCGGCAGCAACTTCGTCGATCATGCGGGCCAACTCGCCGCCAGCGTGCTGATGGGCAACATTGCCCTGCGCACCGGAGAGAAGCTCTACTGGGATCCCGAGAAACTGAAGTTCAAGAATTCCGAGGCGGCCAACCGCTTGTTGAATCCACCCTACCGAGAAGGCTGGACCTTGTAGACATTGCGACTAACTGAATTCGTAACGATCTGACTACCACCATTTCCACTAACCGACTGGAGCACTCCCCATGAAACGAACGATCCGCCTTGCCTCGTTGAACCTTTCCCTTGCCGTGATCCTTTGCCCGAGTCTGCTGTTTGGAGCCGAATCCGTTGAACTGCTCAACGGCAAGGACCTCACCGGATGGCACGCCAAAGGCGATCCACAGCACAGCAAATGGGTCGTCGGAACGGCCGCCCTCTCGACCGAGGATCCAAGTCGCCTGAAAGTTACCCCCGGCGGGAAGGAACTGATCAACGCCGGCGCCCATGGGCTCGATTTCTACAGCGAGGCCAAGTTCGGCGACGCAGTAATCGAATTGGAGGTCATGGTCCCCCGCGGCTCGAACTCCGGAATCTACGTGATGGGGGAGTACGAGATCCAGGTCCTCGATAGCTTCGGGCGAGAAAAGATGGGCGGCGGCGACATGGGCGCGATCTACAGTGCGGCCCCACCCCGCGTAAACGCCTCCAAAGCGCCCGGGCAGTGGCAGAAATACGTGATCGACTATCGCGCGCCTAAGTTCGACGCCCAGGGCAAGAAAACGGCCAATGCCCGAATCGTCAAGGTGACGCTCAACGAGCAGGTGATCCACGAGGACATTGAACTCCGCGGCGCCACTCCCGGCGGCGTCTCGGGCAAGGAAGCCCCCACCGGACCCCTGATGCTGCAAGGCAACCACGGAGAAGTTGCTTTCCGCAACATCAAGATTACCCCCGCCGCGGCGAAGTAATACCTCTCGTTCCCACGCTCCGCGTGGGAACGCCATGCCACGACGCTCCGCGTCGCTGAAGCGGGGCCGCAGAGCGGCCATGCAGTCCGTTCCCACGCAGAGCGTGGGAACGAGATTGCACGTTCTTACGGCTCCAAGTAATTCGGAGCAGGATTGGTTACCAAGTCCGGGTCGCTTACAGCGGCAAGGTCCCAGAGGTTGGTCCGTGAATTGACCTGGACTTTGTAAACGCCATTTCGCGATATCCTCCGGGTCGTTTCGTTCCCGTCGCCCGGGTCGAAGGCGATCGCGATCGGGTGTCGTCCGGTATGCGTACGCGACTCACCCGGCCCGACCACTTCAGGTGCGCCGTCGACAAGGTACGCAAACGGATGTCCGCCCGCGGCGTTGTTCAACGTGATTTTGAACGTCTTGCGGAACAGGCCCCAGCCTTCCCGCGTCGGCGCGAATTCGTAAGTCCCGTCCAGGACCGAAAACTGGGCTCGCCCGAACGATCCGCCGCGGTCGAACTCGACGACATGCCCCCCGGGCGCGAGTTTCTGGCTATAGCCGGGGGCCAGGCTCAACGGGCGCCCGTCCAACAGGAAGTGAACCGGCGACGGCGATTTCTTCGGATTCACCAACGTAATTCCGTCGGCCTGGAAGGGATCGGCATGGGGGAGTACGTGGACCCGGCTGGCTACCTGCACACCACGTTCGCACTCTCCGGAGGAGGCGAATACCTGGCCCTGGTTCAGCCGGACGGGGTGACCGCGTGGTATCATTCCGATTTCGGCCCGCAGTACTCCGACATTTCTTACGGCTACCTTCAGACACAAGAGCGGGACTTCATGATCACACCGACCCCGGGTGCAGAGAACGTGGCGGTCGACGTGGGGCTGACGTTCGTGGACGACGCTATGGTTTTGACCGCCGAGCGGGGCTTTTACGACGGGTCGTTCGAGCCGCTGAAATCGAGTAAGTCGCGCAACGCATGCACATTTAGACTAGTTGTATTACAGCCAGAACGGTCGGTCTTAGGGACTAGTGCGTGATCGGCGATAGCGGGTGAAGATCATCAGCGCGGCGCCGGCGGCCAGCAAGAGGGCCATGCTGGAAGGTTCTGGGACGGCGAAGACGTAGGCTGCACCGGCATGCGAGGGGTCGCCGTGCGATGTGGCTCCGATAATGGCGGTCCCGTCACTAATGGCTACCGATTTGCCGAACCGATCGTCTTGGAGTCCATCGTCGGGAAGAAGCTTGGCAACTTGCGTCCAGCCAGCCCCAGTGTCCTCGAAGATATAGGCCGCGCCGGAAGCGGCTCCGTTGTCGTCGTCCAGGTGATCACCTACGATCGCAGTGGTACCGCTAATCGAAACGGAACTGCCGAAGTAACGGCTGAGCTGACCGTCGGCAGGCAACAGCTTGGCGACCTGCGACCAGCCGGTCTCACTCTCCTGGAAGATGTAGGCCGATCCGAACCGGACCCCGCTCGGATCGAGTTCGTCGGCGTTGACAATGGCATAACCGTCGCTAATGGAAACACGGCTGCCGAAGAAAAGATCCGCTCGGGCGTCCTCCGGGGCGAGCTCGGCGACTTGCGTCCAAGTCGAGTCGGTTTCCTGAAAGACGTACGCCCAGCCGGAAGAGATCTGTTCATCACTCTCGCTGTCGAACCTCGAGTTGGAAGCCGCGACCAGGGCCGTGTCGCCGCTGATGGCCACGGATCGTCCGAAAGTGTCACCCGACTGCCCATCGTCGGCGAGCAGCTTGGCGACTTGCGTCCAGCCGGAGTCGCCCTGTTGAAAAATGTACGCCGAACCCGAGTCACCACCCTGCTGATCGTCGTGCGAGGCTCCGACAATTGCAGTCTGGCCACTAATGGATACGGATTTGCCGAAATAGCCCATCTTTCCGCCCGCTCCGTCGTCGGGAACTAGTTTGGCCCTTTGGGTCCACCCCGACTCGTCCTGCTGGAAGATGTACGCCCAGCCACTCTCCTCGTGAACATCTTCGTCGACGTTGACTCCTACTACGGCGGTCTCGCCGCTGATCGACACGCTCCAGCCGAAGGAGCCTTCCTGTTCCCCGTAATCAGGGACTAGTTTAGCAGCTTGGGTCCAACCTGAGCCGCCCTGCTGAAAGATATACGCCGAGCCGGCATTCACACCTCTGTCATCGTCGCCAGTGGCCCCGACGATCGCGGTCCCCCCGCTAATCGAAACCGATCCGCCGAGATGATCTCCTAACTCCCCATCGTCGGCCGTGAGCTTAGCCTGCTGGCCCCATTGGACGGCCCAGGCATTGGGCGCGGTTATAAGCCACCACGCAAGGATCAGCCCCACTCCGCACGTTGACTTCATTGGCGACTTATGAGTCATAACACCCCCCCTCGGATGAGAATATATACACCAAGTGTGCTGTAAAAGTCGGTCCAGTCTTCCGCTTCAGGTCATCCTAACGCAAAGTGCGGCATCTTGTCAAGTGGTTGACGCACAAAAAAGGGGTAACCTGTAGCTTGACAAGAGGGAGCCCAGAGATAGAATGACGACTCGACTACAGCATGGCACCCATGGGGTCACGCTGGCCGAGTCGTTGTATCCACGCCATGACCTGACGCACGAAGGAGAGTTATCATGTTGGAGAATCTCAAGAAATGGTTGCCCGGAACGAAGAGCCGGCTCGGGCGGACGAAATGGTGCCCTGTAGAGTTCATGTCGGACCCTTCTGCAGAGCCGATTTTTCCGGAATCGGGTGTTTCTTGGCGGCTGGCTACTTGACAGCATTGGTGGGACTTATATACTAAAGATCACTGATGCACTAGTCCTGGGGCCCGCTCTGAAGGGTCGATTCATAAGCTCTATCTGTGTCGGGGTAATCTACGAAAACTTTACGCTAAATCGGGACGGGGTGACACGCAGTTGTCACTCACGTCTGGTACGTTGAGGCAAGTTGCTCTGAAAGGAGCGAAGAAAATGAAACACTTGGTGATGTTTGCTTCTAGGATGGGTGGTTTGAGAATCTATAGCCAATGCGCCATGCTGGTCATTGTCCTGTGTACAACTACCGCGCAAGCGGTGGACATCGATTGGGTTGCCGTGGGCGACCCAGGCAATCATAGTGGTTCTCAGCCTGGGGCCGACGACGACTACGGCAGCGTACATCAAGAGTACTTCATGGGCAGGTACGAGGTCACCAACTCGCAGTACCGCGAGTTCCTCAATGCGGTGGCGAGGGTCGGCGATCCTAACGGGTTGTACAACCCGGATATGGGCGGGTTGTGGGGAGGGATAGACCGCAATGGCTCCGGCACCGCCGAGGATCCGTACGTTTATTTGGCCAACGACGCCGACGTGGGCTGGGACAACAAGCCGGTGAATTATGTATCGTACTACGACTGCCTACGATTCGTTAACTGGCTAGAGAATGGCCAGCGTGTGGGCGGACAGGACGCCACGACTACCGAAGAAGGCACATACATTATGTCGCGAGATTTTCGCGTCTTCCGCGTCAGCGGTGCTCGAGTGTTCTTGCCGGACGCCGATGAATGGTACAAGGCAGCTTACTACAAAGGACGTGCGACAGACGCCGGATACTGGAGTTTTGCCACGCAAAGTGATACGTCGCCCAAGAGCGAACCGCCCCCGGGCACGGACTCGGTCAACGGCTCGGCGAACTACTTTGACTCCGCCTTTGCGGCTGGCACTCCGTACTACCTTACGGATGTGGGCGCCTACTCTTCGTCGGACGGCGCTTACGGCACGTTCGACCAAAACGGCAATGTCATGGAGTGGATCGAATCGACCTTGATATTCCCAGAGGAGTGGAATGCTCCTCGACTGCATTCAGGTGGGTCATTTCTGTCTAATGCGGATGGGTTGCAGGCGTGGGACCCGAGCCATGACGCCGCGAACTACGAAACCCAATGGATCGGATTTCGTGTGGCGAGCATCCCGGAGCCGAGTACGGGGGCGTTGTTGGCCGTTGGGCTCGTGCTATGTTGCATGTGGCGCTACGGGCGGGCTCGGCGCTGAATGCGCATTTCTCACAAATCGGTTGTGCGGACTCCCGACCCCGACTTCGTCCGCACCAAAGTGGCCGCCGGCGATGAGGCTGTCGAGAACAGATTGACACAATGAATTGACTGATTTCAGTGGCTTCTACCAGGAGGGAATTCGCATGTTTCGATACTTGAAGCGATCGCTACGCAATACAGCAGACACACTGGCTCGGCTCCGATCCGCCAGAACGTCGTCGTCCCGGGCACAGAGTGCCAGGCTCCGGTTCGAGCCGCTCGAAGCGCGGCAGATGCTCAACATAGGGCCCCTGATCAGCGAGTTCATGGCCAAAAACGACACGGTCAGACAGGATGACTACGGGGTGTATTCCGACTGGATCGAATTGCACAACCCGACTGTCGATCCGGTCGACCTCGACGGCTGGCACCTGACCGACGACGCGACGGATCTTGATAAATGGACCTTCCCGGCGGTCACCCTCCAGCCGAACGACTACCTGCTCGTTTTTGCCTCCAACCGAGACACGACCGGCCCGGGCGGCTATTTGCACACCAATTTCAGACTGTCCATGAACGGTGAATACTTGGCGCTGGTGCAGGCTGACGGCGCCACGGTTGCACACGATTTCGCCCCAGAATACCCCAGGCAATCGTCGGATATCTCATACGGCTTGTGGGGCGAGCGCGAGGCGTATTTCCGCCAGCCCACACCCGGGGCGGCGAACCAGATGATCCCGCTCGTGCACATCAGTGAATTTATGGCGAGGAATGAGATTACGCTGCAGGACGGAGACAGTAACTATTCCGACTGGATAGAGATTCACAATCCAACGACTGCGCAGGTAGTTCTGGACGGCTGGCACCTCACCGACGACTATGATGCCCTGACACGATGGGAGTTCCCGGACACGAATCCCGATACCGTAATTCCGGCGGGCGGGTACCTGGTGGTGTTTGCGTCTGACGGCCGCGAGGAGGTTCTTCCGCCGCCCCTCGATCCGAATATTGACGCAGCAGGGAACCTACACACGAACTTCAAACTCTCCGGCAATGGCGAATTCCTGGCACTGGTAGATGATGGCTCCAGTGTTATGCATGCTTATACGCCCAAGTTCCCGCCGCAGTTCGAGGACGTTTCCTATGGCGAGGAGGGATACGATCATCAGTACTATGCGCACCCGACTCCGGGTGGGCCGAATCTGGTTCAGTTCACGGCGGATCCCGTCTTCAGCGTGGAGCGTGGCTTTTACGACGACTCTTTCAACCTGGAGATCACGACGGCCACGCCGGGCGCCGAGATCTACTACACGACCGACGGCAGCGAGCCCTCGGAGACCAACGGCACGCTCTTCGATCCGGAACAGCCCATCGACATTGACACTACGACGACCTTACGCGCGGCCGCGACCAAAGCCGATCGGCTGAACAACGTGGCCACGCATACGTACATTTTCCTGGACGACCCGGACGGGGCGGGGCCCTTGTACGGCGTGCTCACGCAGCCGGAGGACCCGGCCGGCTTCCCGGCGAGTTGGCCAGGCCCGGGTGGCACCATTACGGGCGACTATGAGATGGACCCGCGCGTGGTGACTGATCCTCGCTACAGCGGCACGATTCGGGACGATCTGAAGGCGATTCCCACGATCTCGTTGGTGATGGACCACGACGACCTGTTCGGGCTCGATAACGGCATCTACACGCACCCTTTGGAAGACTGGGAGAAGCCGGTCTCTGTGGAAATGTTCGACGGGCAAAACCAGACCTTTTTCCAGGCCGACAGCGGGGTCGAGATTCACGGGGGACTCGGTCGATACCAGAACTTCAGCTTGAAGCAGTCTTTCCGTCTGAAATTCAAACCGGGATATGGCGCTTCGGAACTGAATTATCCCCTGTTCGGTGACGAGGCCGACCGGAGCCTCGAAACGGTGGTCCTGCGAGCCGGCTCTTCGGACTCTTGGGCGCTGCGAGGCAACCCGCCTGCATATCGCGAGACGTATCTCAACGACCGTTGGGTGGCCGAGAGCCAGGAGGCGATGGGCGGACTGGCCCCGCACGGCACTTGGGTCCATCTCTACATCAACGGTCTCTATTGGGGGCTGTACAATCCGGTGGAGCGACCGAGAGAAGACTTCACCGCCAGCTATTTCGGCGGTGCAAAGCAGGACTACGACATTTACAGCCATGGTGGCTTGCGGGCGGGCGACTTGGCCGCCTGGAACGGTCCCGAGGGTCTGTTCACGCTATTGGATCAGGTGACCGCCAACCCCGCTCACCAGGACGCGTATGAAGCGGTCGCGGCCATTCTGGATATCCCCGGCTTCATCGACTACATGCTCGTGAATATTTTCGCTGGCAATACCGACTGGCCGGGCAACAATTGGTATGCTTCGCGAAAGCGTGAAGACGGTGCCCAATGGCGATTCCATAGCTGGGACGCCGAGAAAGGCCTCAGCAAGGACGATACGAACTGGACGATGGTTGGTGGTGAGCAGAACTCCGGAGACATCTACTTTACACTGAGGCAGGTCGAGGAGTTCCAAGTACTTTTCGCCGACCACATTCATCGGCACATGCGCAACAACGGGGTGTTGAGCGTGGGCGCCAATGGCCAGCGAATCACCTCCCTGTTCGGCGAGATCTACGAGGCCATGGTCGGCGAGTCGGCCCGCTGGGGTGACGGTAGCAAGGCCCTCGCGCCCCATCTCCCTGATCCCCCAGCCCTGTGGACACGTGACGACAAGTGGGATGCGGAACTCTGGAGCGGCGAGGCCGAACCCGGAAAGAACGCGCTGGTCGGTGGGCAGGACAGCTATTTTGAGGTCCGCGGGGCTTACGATCCGGCTCAGTCTGCCGAAACAAGTGTGATCTGGCAATACCGCAACATTGGCTTGTATCCTGAAGTGGATGACGAAACTCCCATCGAACCGCCGGTATTCAGTCAGCACGGCGGTGCGGTCTCCTCGGGATACCAACTTACCATCACCGCGCCCGCTTGGACGATTTACTACACGACCGACGAAACCGACCCCCGGGAATATTGGACGGGAAACAACGTGGGAACCGCGTATACTGTCCCGATCACGCTGAATCAGAGTACGGTGGTCAAGGCTCGGGCGTGGGACGCCACCAACGAAGTCTGGAGCGCGCTGACCGAGGTGGCCTTTGCGGTCGACGGCACGGCGGTGGCCCACGATCTGTTGGTCACGGAGATCAACTACCACCCCTACGATGCCACGCCGGAGGAGTTGGCCACCCAATCGCCCATCGCAACGGACTTCGACAGCTCCGACTTCGAGTTCATCGAGCTGATCAACTCGGGGGCCGGGACCATCGATCTGACGCGGATGAGTTTTACGGAGGGCATTTTCTACAATTTCGCGCTGAGCGACGTCAGCGAATTAGGGCCGGGTGAGCGGCTCGTGTTGGTCTCCAATACGGAGGCCTTCGCCCTGCGTTACGGACCGGACGTGCCGATTGCCGGCGTGTTCCAAGGCGATCTGGACGACGACGGCGAGCAGATCACGCTCGGCGACCGCGACGGGCAAACGGTCTTCTCGTTCGCCTATAACGACTTCGACGACTCGGACGGCAACGGCCTTGCGCTCGAGCTGGTCGCTCCGACCTACGTGCCGTCCGCCGAACCGGACCGTGCCAGCTTCCTCGATTTGGCCGACTCCTGGCGCACCAGCGAGGAGTACGGCGGCACGCCCGGGAACCGGCAAGTGCTGGTTTGGGACGGCCTGGGCGGCGGCAACTGGAACGACATCGACGGGCCCACGGGTAACTCCCGTTGGCGCTGGGCCGACGCTCCCAACGACCCGACTACCCTGATCCCCAACCAGTTCCAATTTGCCGTGGTGCCAAATAACGTGGTCACGGTCGACACGGACGTGTCGGTTCGCGGCGTGAAGGCCGAAGGCGGCGGGGTTTACGTTGTCTCAGGGGCGACGCTATTCGTCGAGAGAACCGTGACGCTAGGCGGAACCACCGGGGCCGAACTGATAGTCGTCGACGAGTTTGACATGCACGACCAGATACAATTCGTACCGCTTTTGGAGGTGGACCAGGGAACGCTGGGCGCCGGCTTGATGCTCGCGCTGGGAACGGCGCGGCTGGACGGCACGCTTCGCCCTGACCGGTGTGTTCACGATACGGCGGACCCTCCCATTATAAACGCGCTCGACCCGAAAGACGGGCCGATGCCGTATGGCGGGTACACGGCACTGATCGTCGCCGGAATCAGTATCAGCGGTACCTTCGACACGACCCCAGGCCCGCACGTCGCCGACGACCATCTCGGACACGGACTCTGGCTGACCGACCGATTCGAAGTTGAAAACGGCGGCCATCTCGCCACGGTGACCTATGAGCCTACCGCGGTATACATCGACGTATTCCAGGCCATGGTCGGCGACACTGACGGGAACCGAAAGATCCAGGGTGCGGACATGCTCAACATCCTCAATGCCAGCAAGTTCGGCGACGCGGTGTACGCCGACTGGACGGAAGGGGATTTCGACGGCGACCATCGAGTTACCGGTGACGACATCCTGTTGTTTCTAGGCACCGGATGGTTCGGTGACGGCGAGTATTGGCCTCTGCAGGAGGCTGCCGGCGGTGGTCAATCCGCGACGGCCCAGGGCGGCGGAAGCACTCTGCTGGCCGGCTCGACCGTGGAACTGCTCCTCACGCCTCAGGGCCTGATGATCGATACGGACGACGTGCCGATCAACGGCTATCTGATCAAGTCGCAGCAGGGCATCTTTACCGGCCATCAGGCAAGAAACCTGGGTATGTTCCGCGAGGATACCGATCGGCAGATCAGCGGGGGCTTCGACTATGTACTGACCGGAAAGCATCTGCTGGGTAAGGTGATCGGCGACGAGTTCGGCGCGGTCGACTTGAGCACGGATCTGACGCTCAGCTACACGATCGAGGGTCAGACGGGCATCTACACGGCCACGATCGGCACGGTCTCGGCTGAAACGCTGGCCTGGCTGGCCGACTATGACGCCGGCGCCGACGAGTCGACCTTCTCGCACGGCGTCGACCCGGCCGCCGCCGACCTGCTGCTGGCTATGGCGGCATAGGCCAGCGGCCGACGGGTGTCGAAGAATCCTCAGGGCGACTTTTGTAGGGCCCAAAGGTATCGCTGCGAGGCCACGTAGAGCACGCCGTTGGCGGCGATGGGCGTGCTGTAGATGGGCGAGCCCAGCCGCACGCTACTGATCAGCTTCGGTTCCGCCCCGGCGGCCATCACGTAGAACTCCTTCTTGTTGCCGAAGTAGATCTTGCCGTCGGCCAATAAGGGGCCGCCCCAGGTCTCCGCCTTGGTGTCGTAGACCCAACACCGGGCGCCCGTCTCGACGTCCAAGCAGTGGAGCCGTCCGGCGATGTCGGGGACGTAGAGCAGACCGTCGGCGATCGAGACCGTGGAAATCGTGCGGTCCAACTCGGCGTAGGTCCAGATCCGGCCGGTCTCGGTAATATCACCGCTCCCGCTAGCGTCGATGCAGTGCAGCAGCCCGCGCCCGCGGCCGTGGGCCGGGTCCTGGCCGATGGCGATGTAGACTCTGCCCTCGAGAAACACGGGCGTGGCAATGATCTGGCTGGGGCCGAGGTATTTGCCGTCGTCCTTGTTGGTGCTGTAACCCTGGCGCTTGTCGCCCTCGTAGTAGGGAATGGGCTTGCCGTCGCGCAGACGGAACTCCGGTGGATTGCAGTCGTACGTCCATGCCGTCTTTAGGTGGATCGGTTGCGGCGGCATCTCCGTGAGGGCCTCGAAGGCGTAGCAGATACCGTCGCCCCCGCCAAAGAAGATCAACGTCTTGTCCCCGACCTTACCCGACGACGGCGAGGCCCACTGGGCATGGAACATCCGCTCACCGATCCCCGCACCATCGGTAGCCGCCAGCCGGCCGGTCAATTTGTCCAACACGATCAGGCTCGGCGCCAAGGGAGAGACCATCGACGTGTGCGGCTCATCGAGACCGTTCGACGTGCCCACATACACCATACCCCCGTGAATCAACGCCGAACAACTGGCCGCATCGTGCGGAACCACGCTCAACTCGTCCATCGGGTCGAACCGCCACAAGATATCGGCGTCGGTGGCCGCGAGTTCCACCGGCGGTTTGTCCGGGCCGACCATGTACTGGGCCTCGTCCACAAACGGCCCGTCATTGCCGTCCGACTGTCCGTTGACGTCCAGGCAAAGAATATCCCCGGCACTGGTCACCACGTAAGCTCGACCCTCCTCGATGGTTGGTGACGAGCAGATACCCAGGTGTTGATGGCCGAAGTGGGCCCGCTCGGGCAGCCTGGTTCGCTCGGGTACGGCCAACTGCCAGAGCAGCTCTCCGGTCGCCTCGTCAAAACACCTCACCAGTCCGCCACGCGAGCGTTGGAGCCTAGGGTCGGCCCCCAGCATCAGATCGTCGGTACCGACGAACACCTTGCCGTCGGCGACCGTCGGATTCCCATAGGCGGCCGAGCCGAGCCGGGCCGTCCACTTGACGTTCTCGGTCGTCGCCGGATCGATCCCACCCCCGCTAGGCCGCTTCTTGCCCGGCACGAATGTGTCGGGCAGTCCTATCTCATCGGAGACCAGATTACGATTATCCCGTCCACCCCACTGCGGCCAATCGCCACCCACCGCAGCCAGCGGCCAAGACACCAAACACAGCAACCCAAGCAAAAACCATCCCGTACGGCCCGTGTCCATCCGTTTTCTCCTGATTGATAGGAATCTGAATTAGCCCTGAGTTTAACGCGAGAGCCCCCGAGTTGTCAAATCCCGGGCGACGCGTGGTGTGGGAAGATGAGACCACGGGTCTATCCGTACGCCGAGGCAGAGGACCTTTGGCGCCATCCACGCCCATCACTGCGCTCTGGGCGTGCCACCCAGCCGTCAATATCAGTGATGTCCCCTTTTTCCCTCCTTTTTCCCTCGAGTTTGACCCGACGAGCCTCGGTTGCAGCGAGAACTTCTGCCACAACAACGCGGACCAGGGGGCGAAGGTCATCGGCATCCACGCGGATGTTCATCGGCCAGCCCTTTCAGGAAAACACGCCTGCGTCTAACTACCTACCGTCACAACGGCCAATCGGCGGCCCGACTGATGTTTTTGGCCGCGATCGACCGTAACAGACCATGAAAAGACGATCCAGGGCCACAGATGAAACCGGCAAGCCCGGATCTGACCTGCGAACCTACACGTGCACAGCCCTACACTAGCCGCCTCCACCGTAAACATTTCGGCCGAGTTCGTCAAGGCGACGCATCCTGGCCCAGACGGGTCACCTTTGACGCCCTTCATGCCATCCCTACGCTCTGGGCGTGCCACACGGCTGTTGTTCTTTCCTAGCTTGCCCCGCTTGCGCAGTCGGAAAAGATTGCCCAGGCAGAATAAAGATTAGAACAAGGTCCTTTTGACAGACGCCGATTACTGTTGATGACGAGTCCTTCTCCCCTCTCCTTTTGGGAGAGGGGACCTATTTGCAAGCCCTCACCCTAACCCTCTCCCAGAGGGAGAGGGGACTGATTTGCAGAAGTCGAGTTACGTCTTTACAGTTGATCGTGAGCCTGGGGGCAAAACGATGGCGGCGACGAGTCTAGCGTTGTCCGGGTTGGACCAACTCCCGGATCGTGCCCGAGGGGCCTTGGTGGCTAATCGGCTTGATCTGGCTCTCTCGCTGTGCGTGGAAGGTTTGGGTCGGTCTCCGGACTCGGCCGACCTGTATGCGATTCTCGGCTGGGTTTATGCGAATGGTTCGGACTATGCCAAGGCGGAAACGTGTTTTCGTCGTTCGGTGGACCGGGATGAGAACCTGGCCGAAGCGCACTCGGGTTTGGGGGCCGTGTTGGCGATCGGTGGGAACCATGCCGAGGCGGCCGCCCGGTATGGGCGCTCTTCGGAACTGAACCCGAGCGTCCCGCTGACGTGGTTCAACTACGGGTGTACGCTACGGGCGTTGGGACGCTTGGACGAGGCGGTCGGTGCGTTTCGCCGGGCCGTGCGTCTCGATCCGCAAATGGCCGACGCGCATCGCAACTTGGGGATTGCTTTGGGCCAACAGGGGAAATGGGAACAGACGCTTCAGTCAGCTCAGCGAGCGCTTCGGCTGAATCCCGGCTGGCCGGAGGCGCGGCTGACCCGTGCGATTGCGCACCTCGCGATAGGGTCGTTTGCCGAAGGCTGGGACGACTACGAGGCCCGGACCAAAGTGTCTCAGCGCCGGCCGGGCTTCTGCCATCTGCCGCTCTGGAAAGGCCCTGGCGACGCCAAGCAATCGATCGCCGTTGTCCCGGAGCAGGGCGTGGGTACGGAGATCATGTTTGCGTCGTGCCTGCGCGAGCTGTCCTCGTGCGTTGCTCATTGCACGGTCGGTTGCGACCCGCGCCTGGTTTCGTTGCTTGGGCGTTCGTATCCTGCGATGGGTGTGGTCGACATCGCCACGCTCAGCAGCTTGGCGAAACGTGGCCACTTCGATTGCTACGTCATGGCGGGCAGTCTTCCGAGAACGTTTCGCCGCGACCGATCCGATTTTCCCGGCGACGCTTATCTGCTTGCCGATCCGGGCGCCGCGGGGCGTTGGAACGCGCGGCTGGGTGCACTGGGCTCGAGGCTGAAAGTCGGTATTTCCTGGCGAGGCGGTGAGTCGGGGTGGAATGCGGGACCTCGCAATACCAATCCGCAGGACTGGAAGAACCTGTTGCGGCTGCCCGGCATCGCGTGGGTGAACCTCCAATACGATACCACCGATGCTGAACTGGCCGATTGGGAAGCGACCGCGCTGGGAAGGATCCACGATTGGGACGACCTGGATCAACGCAACGATTTCGAGAACATGGCCGGCCTGATCGGCCAACTGGACTTGGTGATCTCGGTGGCCAATTCAACGGTCCATCTGGCCGGTGCGTTGGGCGTACCGACGTGGACCGTGCTGCCTTCGGCCGTCGATTGGCGTTGGCAGGCCCGTGGGCAGACGTGCGTGTGGCACGACTCGGTCCGATTATTCCGGCAACGATTATTCCGGCAACATGGCACGGAAGATTGGGCCGACGTGTTCGCCGGCATTGTTCGTCAGCTCGAGGCGTTTCGTGACGCGCCCCGTCGCCGGAGTGCGTGAGTCGGGTTTTATCCCGGCGCACTGCCTACCCCTTTTTTTTCAGGGCGCCGCTTGGGTGTTGCGAAATGGCAACGGTTGTCCTAAGGCAACTTCTGCGTTGCCTGGGAGCATCGCAGGCGGTTTGACGGTCCGACCCGGCGCCTTGCGGCAACCTATACTGTAATAGCTCCCGGCACGACGCCCTCCCCCTAGAAACGGCAGAGTCGTTGCCAAGATGAAGAAACCGAATATCGCCGGCTCGATTTCCGAGAAAGACGCCTACACGCTACGAGAGCTCAAGCGGCGGCTGGGACTCTCTACCTTGGCGATTTGGCGGTTGCGTTGGGACGGTCTGAAAGTCCGCAAGATGTGCAGCCACCGGTTCGTGCTGGGCAAAGACTTCATCGCCTATCTGGAGAGTAAGCAGTAGGCACGGTGCCGGGCGAGAAAACGAGCGCTGAGGGTGGCTGGGGCATAGCGCAGCGGTGCCCCAGACCTCAAAAACTGGGGCTTCACTTCGTTCAGCCGCCAGCCACCCGGTGCCCCAATGATGTGCGATGGCCATTTCAGCCGTGCCCAAATCGGGGTAGCTTCCCCAACTTCATACGGCCGACACGGCCGGGGCACACTCTTGAATGATCCCTGCTGGCAGACAATTCCTGCCGTCTGATTGCAATTTGGCTCGCAGGCGGCATAATGTCGGGATTAGCTTCTTTACCTGCGGAGGACCGGTCGCGATGCAAGAGAAGATTACCGAATACCTCGGACTGACGTTCGACGACGTGCTGTTGGAGCCCCGATATAGCGAAGTCGTTCCGGCCGACTGCGATATGTGCACCCGGCTGACCGAGCGAATCAGCCTCAATATCCCCATCCTCAGCTCGCCCATGGATACGGTCACCGAAAGTGCCATGTCTATCGCCCTGGCTCAAGAGGGGGGTATTGGCGTAATCCATAAGAACCTCTCGATCGAACGGCAGACCGAAGAAGTCAAAAAGGTCAAACGCAGTGCGAACGGCATTATTCTCGCCCCAGCCACCCTGCCGCCGGACGCCATTGTGGGCCGTGCACGTGAGATTATGGATCAATTCAACGTCTCCGGAGTGCCCGTAACTCAGGAAAACGGCCATCTGGAAGGCATTCTCACGCGTCGCGACCTGCGATTCCTCGAGGATATGGACCAGCCGATTTCCGAGGTGATGACCCGGGGTCAACTTGTGACGGCTACGGGAACCGTAACGCTTGAGGAAGCTGAGAAGATTTTAACGAAAAAAAAGGTGGAGAAACTTTTACTGGTTGACGAAAACTTCAGACTGACGGGCCTCATCACGATCAAGGACATTGACATGATGAGGCGATACCCCAATGCCTGTAAAGATGGGCAAGGGAGGCTGAGAGTAGGAGCGGCTGTCGGTGTTCACGATTACGAGCGGATCGAGAGCCTCATCCAGAAAGACGTCGATGTGTTGGTCGTCGACAGTGCCCATGGGCACTCGTCCAACGTCATCGAAACCGTACGGAGGATCAAGCAAGACTGGGATATCGACGTGGTGGCAGGAAACGTGGCCACGCCGCAGGGGTGTAAGGATCTGATCGCCGCGGGCGCCGACGCCGTGAAAGTCGGCATCGGGCCCGGATCGATCTGCACCACCCGAGTGATCTCGGGAGTCGGCGTTCCGCAAATCACGGCCATTCACCAAGTTGCCCAGGCTGCCGAGGACAGCAATACACCGGTGATCGCCGACGGCGGAATCCGCTACTCGGGCGACGTGACGAAGGCCATCGCGGCCGGGGCCCACGTGGTGATGCTCGGCGGAATGTTGGCCGGATTGGAAGAGAGTCCTGGAGCAAGAATCCTTTATCAAGGACGAACATTCAAAGTTTATCGCGGCATGGGCTCCTTGGGAGCCATGGTCAAGGGATCCAGCGAACGTTATCGCCAAGGTGGCAGCGAACGCGGCCCCGACAAACTCGTGCCCGAGGGCGTCGAAGGAAGAGTACCGTTTAAGGGAGATTTAGGACCGTTCATCTATCAGCTCGTGGGGGGATTGCGAGCGGGGATGGGCTATTGTGGAACACGAACCATCGAAGAGTTGCGCACGGACGCGCGATTCCTTCAAGTCTCACCAGCCAGTGTACGGGAGAGTCACCCCCATGACATTAGTATTACGCAGGAAGCGCCGAATTACAGTACCGAATACGCCGCCGGAGACGGTTCCTAAACGACCGGCGGTTGATCCCTTTGACAAGCGCGGGCCACTTCACCACTTGACCGTGTTGCTGCTGGTCGCGATGGCCCTGAGCCTCGGGGTGGATCAGGCAGTGGCCAGAAGTTCTTCGGCCGGCCGGCAGGCGCAAAAGCTTCAATGGCTCCCTTACCGGCCGAGCAAGCCGCGCATCGTGCGGCGCAAGGCGAAAGTCGACCACTCCGTGCGGATCGTCTCGGCCACGGACGAGGAGCCCTCCGCGACCGTCGAGCAATCACCCCCGCAAAGCGGCACGAATCCGTTCGAGGATCCCTTCGGAGACGGCGGCGGCCGTAACGCTTCGGCATCGCGCAGCAGCTATCCCTCACTTGCCCAACAGGCCATCGCGAGGCAACAGGCGCCGGCGGAACCGATCCCCATGGAACCGGATATCGATCCACCCGATGTCTTGCCACCGGCCGTCGAACCGCCGGCCGTTGAGTCGACCCTCGAGCCACCCGTCGAGGACGACGGGTACGAACTCGATGAGGACGAAGACTACGACTTTCCCAACGATCAGCTCGCCCGAGCCGAACCCGATTGCCCTTCGCCCTTGGACGAGGAATACTTCACGCCGATCGGGGAGTTGACGACCGACGTGTCGATCAGACCGGACCCCGACCGGGATCCTGCCGACGCGATTCTTCCCCAACCGTGCGCGTTGCCGGCGAAGACTTACGATCCGAGCTTTCGCCCCAGTACTTGGGCCCCGACGAGCTTTGCGTGGAAGGCCTCGGGCTTGTGCCACAAGCCGTTGTACTTCGAGGACGTGCATCTGGAGCGCTACGGCCACTCGTGGGGCCCGTACCTGCAACCGGTCATCTCGGGAGCCCATTTCTTCCTGACGGTGCCGATCTTGCCTTACAAAATGGGGCTCAATCCGCCGGGCGAATGCCTGTACACGCTGGGCTACTACCGCCCGGGCAGTTGTGCTCCGTACTTGCTCGATCCGATTCCGCTGAGCATTCGTGCCGCGTTTGCGCAAGGCGGTGTGTCAACGGGCATGGCGTTCCTGATCCCCTAAACATCCAACGGAGCATGAAGAGGTCCTGATCCCGGTGCGCCAGGGGGCGCGCCGGGATTCTTTCTTTCCTGAACGTTCACGGTCTGTGGTGATCGAGAGTCTTCTTACCACAGAGGTCACAGAGAGCACAGAGAACAAGGAAATAGGATGGGAGTCGCGTTGGCACATCCGTCGCACGTTGAAGGCTGGTTGATCCTGGAATTGACCCAACGGAGATCATAGTAGGTCAGGGCTAGCCCTGACAAACACTCTGAACTGCCAGAATTCCCGAACATGTTCGATTAGTTTCAATATCATAATCCTCTGTGCGCTCTGTGCTCTCTGTGGTGCATTGATTCTCAGAGTCGCGTGAACAGTCACCTTCTTTTCTTGCCCATTCGTACTCCGATCAACTTGACTAACGGTACGCCCTCTGATACGGTGCATTCACAGCCATTTTTGACGAGGGGCTTTTTCTTGACAGGATGAACAGGATCGACAGGATAAAAGACCGACGTTTCTCTTCCCTTTTTCCCCCTTTCCCTTTTTTCCTTTATCCTGATCATCCTGTAATCCTGTCCAAAACCAAAACTACGATTCTTGAATGAGGAGCAAGCTATGCGTCGAACTCGAATTCTTTGGACGGGCGCGATCTTCCTTGGGCTTTGCGTAAGCATCGCGACGGCCACCGCCGAGGAAGTATCCCTCGATTATCCCCAGGCAAAACGCACCGACCAGACCGACGACTATCACGGCACCAAGGTGGCCGACCCGTACCGCTGGCTGGAACAGGACGTTCGCACTTCCAGCGAGGTCGCCGATTGGGTGGCTGCCGAGAACAAGGTCACGTTCGCCTACCTCGAAGCGATCCCCCAGCGCGAGGCCATCCGGCAACGTTTGACCGAGCTTTGGGACTACGAGCGATACTCGTCGCCGTTCAAGGAAGGCGGGCGGTATTACTACTACAAGAACGACGGGCTGCAAAACCAGAGCGTGCTCTACACCATGGACCGGCTCGACGGAAAGGCCCGCGTGCTGATCGATCCGAACCAGTGGTCAGCCGACGGCACGATCGCGCTCTCCGGCGCCGCCTTTAGCGACGACGGCCGCCATGTGGCCTACCGCGTGGCCGAGGCCGGGTCCGACTGGGCCACGTGGCGGGTGATGGAGATCGAATCGGGTAAGGTGCTCGACGACGAACTGAAATGGGTCAAGTTCGGCGGCGCCTCCTGGACCAAGGACGGCCAAGGCTTCTTCTACGCGCGCTATCCCGAGCCGGAAGAGGGCGCCGCGTTCCAGCAACTCAATCTCAACCATCGGCTCTACTACCATCGCGTCGGCACGCCGCAGTCGCAGGATGTGTTGGTCTATCGACGGCCGGACCATCCCGACTGGAGCTTCCAGGCCAGTGTAACCGAGGACGGACGCTATCTGGTCATCACGACTAGCGTGGGAACGGACGATCGGTATCGCGTCGCGGTCAAGGATCTGGCCGAGCCATACGGCATGCCGGTCGATCTGATCGACAACTTCGAGCACGAGTATTCGCTGGTCGGCAACGACGGGCCCGTGCTCTACTTCCAAACCGACCTGGACGCCCCGCGGAAGCGACTGATCGCCATCGACCTACGCAAGCCGCAGCCGGAGCATTTTCGGGAAATCATCCCCCAAGCAGAGGAAACGCTGCTGGGCGTCGGTCTGGTGGGTAACCTGTTCGTGGCCTCATATCTGAAAGACGTGCAGCCGCAAGTGAAGATCTTTTCGACCGACGGGCGGTTCGTCCGCGAGGTGAAATTCCCGGGCATCGGCACGGCGTCCGGCTTCGGGGGACATCGGACTGACACCGAGACGTTCTACTCGTTCTCCAGCTTCGCCACGCCGCCGAGCATCTATCGCTACGACTTGATCACCGGCCAAACCACCCTGCTCCGCCGGGCCGAAGTCAAGTTTGACCCGGACCTGTACGAAGTGAAGCAGATCTTCTATCAAAGCCAGGACGGCACCCGGGTGCCGATGTTTTTGGCCCATCAGAAAGGGATCGAACTGGACGGCTCGAATCCGACGCTGCTTTACGGCTACGGCGGGTTCAGCATTCCCATTCGGCCCGGCTTCTCGATCACCCGGCTGGCTTGGATGGAGATGGGCGGCGTGTTGGCCGTGGCCAATCTGCGCGGCGGCGGCGAATATGGCGAGGTATGGCATCAGGGTGGAACCAAACTCAACAAGCAAAACGTCTTCGACGACTTTATCGCCGCGGCCGAGTGGCTGATCGAGAACAAGTACACGCGAACCGACAAGCTGGCCATTCAGGGCGGCAGCAACGGCGGGCTGCTGGTTGGGGCCGTGATGACCCAGCGGCCCGAGCTGTTCGGCGCGTGTCTGCCGGCCGTGGGCGTGATGGACATGCTCCGCTTCCACAAGTTCACCGCCGGCCGCTATTGGGTCGACGACTACGGCTCCTCGGACGATCCCGAGCAGTTCAAAGCCCTGTTGGCCTATTCGCCCTACCACAACATCAAGCCGGGCGCCCGCTACCCGGCCACGCTGGTCACTACGGCCGATACGGACGACCGAGTCGTCCCCGGCCACAGTTTCAAGTTCGCTGCCGCCCTACAGAACGCCCAATCCGGCGAGGCCCCCGTACTGATCCGCATCGAAACCCGAGCCGGCCACGGCGCCGGCAAACCGACCACCAAACGCATCGAAGAAGCAGCCGATTTGTGGGCATTCTTAGTGAAAAGTCTGGGGATGCAAGTGCCATAGTGCCGTATTGTTTCACGTTCTCCATTGCTACAATACTCAGACCGCAAGTGTTTCGTCCGTCACCGCCGGGCTTGTCCCGGTGGAACGATGATTGGCCACTAACCAGCGTCGAAGA
>SDBV01000572.1_pt1 | contig 53103 bp, 89 predicted proteins | sample 2277081 | NCBI WGS metagenome assembly SDBV01 (sample SAMN10402039, study PRJNA504765) | marine sediment metagenome | isolation source: marine sediment core GS10_PC15, 223 cmbsf | place: Arctic Ocean: Southern Knipovich Ridge | collected 2010
TATATTGATTTTATGTTTTTACAAGTAATTTATTTTCCTCTTCTCTTTCCATGTATTCATTTAATCCTATTGGATATAATTGAATTTCTGTTGAAAGTTCTTCATCTTCGTCTTCTATTTCTTGCTTCACTAATAGAAAAAGAGGAGAGAATTTAAATTCATCTTTTCCAAATACTGCTTTATAGGGAATTTCAATTTCAGTCTTATCAGGTACATTTTTTAGTAATTTTTTTATTGTTCCTACATTCATTTTAATAATTCCTTTCTTAATAAATTGATTTCTTTTTTTGATGCTGAAGCAGGATCCTCAGCATTTAATTGTATGTTAAAAGTTTTACCTGGAAATACAGAAAGATCATCACATAATTTTTTTGCTCTTGTTTGGGCTTCTTTGGCATTATCAAAACATATTATTCTTTTTTTATAAGCTATCATTTTTAAAATTTGATCTGTTGAATAACCAGTACCTAAAGTAGCTACTGATCCTGGACCTGTTCTCCAGACATCTGTTGGTCCTTCATGCACAATAATAATATCACGAACATAATCTTCACCATATAAAAGTGATTTGTGAGGTATAGATTCTTCTTTTTCTGAAGCACTAATATATCTGGTTACATTTTTAGAATTAGATATAGATCTTGTTGTCCAACTAACTATTTTACCGTGATAGATAATTGGAATGAAGATACGCCATGATAAACTACTGGTTAATCCTATACCTTGTATTTGCCAGAGTTTTTTTATATCACACGGCCAAAAATCTCTTCGTGCTAAATATCTTAAATGGGTATGTTGTAATTTTCCTATTCCTTTTGGTAGTACTAATTTGCCTTTAGGTTTTTCTTTTGGTGGTAATATTGATATTTCAATACCAGTAAGAATTTTTTTACAAGCAGAATAAGAAATTTCAGTATATTCGTGTAATACTTCTATTGCGGAATGAGGACCACATCGCCAGCAGTTGAGAAAATGGTTTTCTAAGGAATATCCTAAATGCCAACCATGAGAATCTTTTCCGCACCAAGGACAATCTAATTGGATCCATCCTGCTCGACAGTGATGGTGCTGTCCTTCAGTCATATATTCGATATTATACTGGTCTAATATTTCAGTGAATTTCATGTTATTTATTTTCTTAATATTTTATTCCAAAAAATTTCTATTTGTCTTATAGGTAAATTCATATAACAAATCCAAATTATTGCTATTAGAATACTTATTATTATAAAAGTTATTTTTATCCATGGATAATGATTAGCAATATCTGCAAATAATCCTAATAAAAATCCTACGAGTAAACATAATTTATTCATTTTCTTTTTCCTTTCTGTTTTTATATGCCTGTTAAAAAGATTTTAATTATTTCAGCATCTTTTTTTCTTGAAGATATTTCTAAAGAAGTACTATAACCATAAACTTCTATCAAAGGAATATCATGATTATTTTGGTCAGAATGTTGTTCAAAAAACCCGGCAGCAACTATACAATCTTTGTGATATAATTCAAGAAAAGAAGCATGATTGATAAGGTTACTAAATAAAATAGGAACTTCATGACTTTTATTATTACTATAATATATTTTTGAGGAGTCATTTTTTCTCTCCTTTCTTTTTTAAAGCTTTTTCTAATTCATCATAAATATTTAATTGATTTCCTTTTCCTGTTCCATCTAAAGTTGATGAAACTATTTTTTGTTTTTTTTGTAGTATTTGACAACGTTTTTCTTCTATTGTATTTCTTGCTACTAAGTAAATAATATTGATAGGTATTTTCTTATTGATATGAACAACTCTGTCCTCAAATTGAGTGTGATTGCCCGGAACCCAATCAAGTTCAACAAATGCTACTGTGTTTGCTTTTGATAAGTCAATGCCAACACCAGCAGCATTTATATTACCTATAAATATTCTTATTTTATTATTTTTTTGAAAGCTTTTTATGGCTATAGCTCTTTTTCTTCCTTTAACTTTTCCATCAACTACAACACATATTTTTTTATATTTATCGTGGAGCCTTTTTATTATTTTTTTGTGGATAGCTGATATGATGATTTTTTCATCTGTGCTTTCAAGGAAATCATCTATCCATTGTTCTGCAGCTCCCATTTTTAATTCAGCTGATAGCCTTGCCAAATAACCCATCTGAACTAATCTTTCTGCTTTGGCTGCTTTGATGGCTTTTGATCTTGATTTTTTTCTTAACCATTTAATAAATTCTGTTTCCGCTTCTTTATATTCTTTTTTTCTTTCTATTTGTAAAGGTATTATTTCTCGAATAGGTTCTTTATATTCAGGTAATACATCTTTTCGCAATCGTCTGATCATCAAAGTAGAGTTAAGTGTTCGATGTAGTTCTTTTATATTACTTGCTCCTTTGTATTCCCATCCCCAAGGACGTAAAACAGGTTTACAGTATCGGTGAGCATAAATATAAAAAGAAGGAAATAAATCAGGTCTAACTATATTCAAAGAAGTCCATAATTCAGCAGGTCTATTAGTTAAAGGTGTTCCACTAACTGCTATTTTATATGGAATTTTTTTTGCTAATATTTTTACAACCTTAGTTCTTTTTGTTTTTCGTGATTTAATGTAATGACATTCATCTATTATTAAAATTTGTGGATTTAGGGATGATAAATAATCTACATGAAAAGAAAGAATTTCATAATTTAAAATAATTATTTGTGATCTTGAATGAAATCCCGGTTTAATTTTTTTTGTTCCTTCTATTACAACAGCTCTTTTTTTAATATGTTCATAGCATTGATGTTGCCAGACATATTTAACGGTAGCAGGACAGACGATAATAATGGGTCTTCGTTTAGGATGTGATTTACACCAGAATAAAGCTTGTAGAGTTTTTCCTAATCTCATTTCATCGGCTAATAAAGTTCTACCTTTGAAGTGTTCTATTTTACGAACACCTTTTTTCTGGAATAGTTTAACGTAATCAGGAAATTTTATTTTAAGCATACAAAACCTTTCCTATTTCTTGAAAGGATTCTGTAATTCGTTTACTCGTCCATCCTATTTTTTTTAAGTATCCTTTTAAAAATCTTTGTATGTGGCTTGGATGATCACCAAATGTTTTTAGATTTTCTTTCATTAAATCTTCTGGCATATCTAAAACTAAGTTTATAAGTGTTTTAGCATCTTCATTTTTAATTTCATCAAGTAAATCAATTAAAAAATAAAAAGGATTAGTTTTATCTTTAAAGAAATACATTAAGTCTGTTCCGTCTTTATCTGTAGTTGATGGTTGGTGAAGTGATATGAAATCTCTAAAGAAATTAAGTAATTCACCTTCTAAACATACATATAAGTAAGGAGTGAATTTACCTAATCTTTCTTTGTGGTTATTAAAAGCTTTCGTATATATGAGATTGGCTTCGGCTTTCCAATCCTCAAAACTACCTCCATATTTATTATAAAATTTCCACACGATACTATTGATAAGGTTTTCTACATCATAATAAGTTTGTGTAGCAGCGGTTTCTTGTAATACAGTAGTCATTACATACTCCTCTTATTTTTATTTTTATTTAATTACTATTTGAGTATAAAATTCTTCATGGTTTAAGTTAATGTTAATACCATCATCTATTTTATCAGCTTTGTGTTCCGTATATGGACCCATTTGTTTTATTGTTTTTCTTGTTTTATGTTCTATTATTTTAACGTAAAATTCTTTCATTATATACTCCTCTTATTTTTGGTTATAATGAGTTTAAAGCATCTAACACTTTTTCAATATTAGCTCCTACCATTTCAGAATTGCCTTGTAGGTATTGGTAAAGTGTTCCGGCATTAAGATCAACTTCAGGCAGTCTTGCTAATTTTGCTATTGTAACTTTTTCTCCATTTATTTTTTTCCTTTCCATTAGTGTTCTAATTTGTATTCTAAAATCTGTTGTTTTGTTTTCTTTTTCCATAATCTTATATTTCCTTTAAATTATTATATGATCTTCATCTTCCCATTCTTCTTCCCATTCTTCTTCATCAAATTTGCCCACATAGTAAGTATTCAACATTCTTGCCCAATATATTCTGGCTTGAGTAATATCTATTTCAATTTGAGCATTATCTACTTCAATTTGAGCATTATCTACTTTTAATTTAGTTCCCTTATCAGTAAATAAAGTTTGAGCAAAGTAAGGATTCATTAAACCTACTAATGCTATGATAATTAATTGTATTATTTTTATCCATTTATTTTTTGACATTTTATTATCCTTTAATATTTTTTTAGGTTTTGAATAATTTTTTTTATAAAAGTCTTGTGTTAAGAGTGGTTACTTGTTTTCTTTTTTTTGTGTATTGGGATATACTATTTATATTTTTAAGATTGTCTTGACCGGAAACATCTATATTTGTATCTATATAAATTTCGCTATCCCAATCTTTTTTTGCTAATAGTTCTATTAGATTTCTAACTTTCATTTCATACTCCTTTAAAAGGTTGCGGTTTCTGTTTTAGTTGTTTAAAAATCTTACTTTGTATGGTAGTGAGTCTTTAAAAGGTTCTGGTTTGTTATTATCTATTTGATTTAGAACTATTCGTCCACCCATTTCATTTAATTGTTTTAGAAGTTTCCAGACCGGTAAACGATTAGGCCATGAGTTGATAAAACTTTCACCTCTATCTTTATTCTCAATCAGAACAGTTAAGCTATCTGATATACAGTTACTACTTCCTTTAATTGTAAAGACATCGCCAGGACAAGTGATTAGATTTTGTTTTATTGATTCTGCTGTGCGTTTTGTAATAGTTTTCATTTTAACTTCCTTTCTAAATTGCGGTTTCTGTTATTAACTTTCAACTTACTAACTACAATCATAAGTATATGGATAAAACCATATTAGTACAAGCATAAAATTTGATTTTTTTAAAAAAACTTAGAAATAGGCATTTTTAGCTTAAAATCAAGCCTTTTTCTTAAAATTTTTTTTATTTTGTTATACCTATATATCATATCAATTTGAGGTTTGTAATTATTTGGTTTGCTATTAAAGAATACTAACTTAATATGTATAGCAAATAAAAGGAGTTTTATGTATGCCAGATACTAAGTGGAAAGATAATTTTGTTATAGATGTATACGTTCTTGCCAAGTCAGGAATGACAGAAAATCAGATAGCACAAACATTAGGTATTTCAGTTCATACTTTAATTAAATGGGAGACTAAGAAAAAGGTATTTAAAAAGGCTTTGGATCGGGGTAGAAAAGAACATAGAGGTAAGAAAAATAAAACATATAGTTTTAAAGATTATGTCTTTGGTAGATTATCATATAAGAATAGAAAACTTTGGAAAAAATTAAATAAGTTAGACGAGGATAAAGGGGATTTAAAAGATAACGTTGAACAGATAGAAATATTATTAGAAAAGAGAGGTAAGTACGCTCGGCAAAGTATGTTTATGTATGCTTGGGTATCATCTAATTTTTCTATATCAATGGCTCTAAGAAAAGTTAATATTTCCAGAGGTACTTTTGAACTTTGGAAAAAGGATGTTGAGTTTTATGAATTGTTTAAAGAAATGAATTGGCATAAGAAAAATTTCTTTGAAGAATATCTATGTAAATTAATTAAAGGGGGCAGCGTTCCAGCTACAATATTTGCTAATAAAACTTATAACAGAGATAGAGGTTATAATGAAAAATTAGAAGTAGATATGAATTTATCAGGAGAGCTTGATCAGAACATAGTTAGCGTAGATACCTTAGGATTAACCCTTAAAGAGAGGAAAGCCTTACGAGAAAGTATAAGAAAATCAAGGAAACCACAGAATTAGATGGTGTTAAGTTTGATGAGTATGATGTAATAGCATCTATCTGTAGAGAATCTTTTTATGAATTTGTAAAAGAATTTTGGGATGTAGTTGTTCCTGAAGAACCTGTATGGAATTGGCATATTAAATATCTATGTAAAGAACTTCAAATAATAGCAGAAAAAGTATTTAAAAAAGAACCTAAAGAATATGATTTAATTATTAATATTTCACCGGGAAGTACCAAATCTGTAACAGCATCTATTATGTATCCTGCCTGGATATGGACAAGAATGCCATCAGCAAGAATAATAGGTGGTTCTCATACGTTAATTCCATTAGCAGTAGATTTATCAAGAAAAACAAGAGATATAATTAGATCAGAAAAATATCAAAATTGTTTTTCAGATATAAAAATAAGAAAAGATCAAGATACTAAGACTTATTTCATGAATACTAAAGGTGGTAGTCGTTATGCTGTATCAGTAGGAGGTTCAGTTGTAGGTATGCATGGTCATTTTTTAATAATAGATGATCCTGTAGATCCTAACAAAGCTTTATCAGAATTAGAGTTAAAGAATGCTAATACATGGATGACTGATACATTACCTACTCGTAAAGTAGAAAAAGCAATAACACCTACAATACTTATAATGCAAAGATTACATCAGAATGACTGTACTAATAATATGATTGAGACTATTGAAAGAAAGAAAAGAATACAGGGTGGAGAATTAGAATTAAAGCATATATGTCTGCCTGCGGAAGTTACTGATAAGATCAAACCTACAAATCTAAAAAAGTATTATAAAGATGGATTAATGGATCCTATCAGACTTCCTCGGGCAGTTTTAAATGAACAACAAGCACAGGGTGAATATAGTTATGCTGGACAGTTTTTACAATGGCCTGTTCCTTTAGGTGGGGGTATGTTTAAAACTGTAAAGATACATATTGAAACAGAAATACCTACTATATGGATTAAGCGTTGTAGATTTTGGGATAAGGCTGGAACTGAAGGGGGTAAAGGTGCTTTTACTGTTGGTCTTGAAATGGGATGGGATAGAGATAAAAGGTGGTGGGTGTTAGATATTCAAAGAGGTAGATGGGGAACATATGAAAGAGAAAAAAGAATAAAACAAATAGCTATTTTAGATGGACAAGGTATACCTATAGCTGTAGAACAAGAACCGGGAAGTGGTGGAAAGGAATCTGCTGAAAATACAGTTAGGAATTTGGCTGGTTGGGCAGTATCTATAGATAAACCTTCAGGATCAGATTCTTCTAAAGAATTAAGAGCAGAACCTTTTTCGGTTCAGGTTAATGGTGGAAATGTATATATGAAGAAAGCTGATTGGAATTTAGACTATTTAACGGAGTTGTCTTTCTTTCCATATTCTAAGTTTAAAGATCAAGTGGATGCTTCAAGTGGAGCATTTAATCAAATGGCAGGACGTAATAGAAGAGCAGGAGCTTTATTTCATGGGAGGAGTAAATAATGAAAGTTTTGGTGTGGATATTAGTAGGTTATTGTTTTAATATTACCTATAAATGGTTCATGAAAGTTAGTGAGCCTGAGATAGGTTTTAGGGCTTGTAAAAGTAGATGGAAAATGTTCTTGTGGTATGTTAAATTTAAATGTGGTAAGGATATGTTAAAATGAAAGTATTATTGTAAGGAGTAGATAATGTTAGTTTGTTCTAAGCAACGAGTAAATCCAATTGAGTTAATGTTGAGTATACTTATAGATGCAACAGACATTACAGGTGGGAATGTTATTGACGAGGAGAGTTTTAAGAATTTTATTTGTTCTTATAAGGATAAATTAATTAATTTTATAATATCACCTTTTGAAACTCCTTTAGATGTACTTGGACGATTAACAGAATTTTCTAAGACAGTTATTTGGTATGATGGTAGATTATCTTCTGGTCTTAAAATAAGAATAATATCAAAAGAAGAAGCTGAATGTTGTTTTGATAAAGATGGAAATCTTTTAAATGCTAAAGAACGTTATGAAAATAGGAAAAGGAAAGGATTGATATAATGGAAACAATCTTATTAGTAGTAATGAGTATTTGTCTTTTTGGTTATTTAATTTGCTACATAGGTCAATATAAAATAACCATGAAAGTTAGAAAAGAAAATATAAAACTTAAAGCAGAAATTAAAGAATTGAAATATAAAAAAGAACAAATTCCAACACAACGTTTGGTATTGGAAGCTTGTTATATTATTGGTGGTGATTGTTCTGTCGTATATAAAAATGGATTATCTGGTTTTGCTTTATTAGATTTAGAGGCTTATCAAGAATTATTATTAGATGTAGATGAAGAAGAATGTGCTGTTTTTATACAGCCTATAATAGATAAGGCAAAGGTTTTAGCTCTTTGTAACTTAGGATAAGAATATTATATGTGTGTAAATTGTAGTGTAGTTGTAATTAACAGTATTCCTTTTTTATCAGGAATAGTTTTATTTTTATTAGCATGGTTTAAATATAAAAGGAAAAAATGGCTAAAAAAAAACAAATAGAAGTATTATTTATAGAAACTTTTAAAGGAGCTAAACTTCTCATACGAACAGATAAACCTTATGAGCAGGAATTGTTAGGTTTATTCACAGGTTTAATTCAAAAGTATCCATTAGGGTCTATTGCTCATATATCAAAAAGATTAATGGATGAATCTAAATATGAAGAAATTACAAAAGCAAAAATAACTAATGGGTTTATTGAAACAGAAATAACTAATACATAGAAAGTAATTAATGAATCATAGTCAATTAGTAGAAAAAGCAAGAACATGGTTGATTTATGCTCAACAATGTAATCCGGTGTTTACAGAAAAGGGATCATCTAAAAGTAAAGAAAGACCAGATGCTATTGGATGGACATCAAAAGGAAGTATTGTGGTAGAATGTAAAGTATCTGTAGCTGATTTTAAGTTAGATAAAAAGAAGTCTTTTAGAAAAAATATTAAAAAAGGAATGGGTAAGTTTCGGTATTTTTTAATGATACCAGAATTATATCAAAAAGTAAAAGAGGATATTCCTAAAGGTTGGGGAGTTGTAACTTGTCAAGATGATCATTATAATCCTCGAAAAGTTCATCTTAGTTTTTCAAAAGTATTTAAATATAGTATGAAGGCAGAATTATATTATATGCGAAATAGAGTATTTGAAATACAAAATTTTGGTAAATAGAAAGGGAAATAGTAATGTCTAAGAAAAAAGTAGCACTTAAGAGATCGTCTGAAGAAACAACGATTAATAAAAAAATAAAGAAGAAGTACAATACATTAATGAGGAATGTTCGTAATACTTTATCTACTACAAGAAGTGCGTTGTTAAATAAATTACTTAATCCAGGAAAAGATATAAATTTTGAATGTGGTTATCCTGATGTAATAGATATAGCTGATTATAAATTATTGTATAAAAGACACGGAACTGCTAATAGAGTAGTAAAATTATTACCACAAGAATCTTGGATTATGAATCCTACTATTACTGAAACAGAAAATGAAGAAGAAACAACATTTGAAACAGAATGGAAGAAATTAGAAAATGAAAAGATTCTTTTTGCATATCTTCAAAGAATAGATATATTAAGTGGTATAGGAGAATTTGGTGTATTGTTATTAGGTATTAATGATGGTAAAGAGTTAAGGGAACCTGTTGAAGGAATTGATTTAAATACAGGTGAAAAAACTGGAGAAGTTTCTCATAAATTATTGTACTTAAAACCGTTTGATCGATCAGTAGTAGAGATAACAAAGAAAAATGCAGATATAACTTCACCTCGTTATGGTATGCCAGAAGAATACTCTATTTTACTTGAAGGTTCTGGTGTTAATTCTACAAAGACTTTAGTTGTTAATTGGACAAGATTAATACATATAGCAGACGATAGAGAGACAAGTGAAATATATGGAATACCAAGAATGCAATCAGTTTATAATCGATTATTGGATATTAGAAAGATATTAGGTGGTAGTGGTGAGATGTTTTGGAAAGGTGGTTTTCCGGGATTAAGTTTTGAAACACAGCCTGAACCGGGAGATACTCCGATAGATACTGAGTCTTTAAAAGATCAGATGGAAGATTATATGAATGGTTTACAAAGATATTTAGCTACAGAAGGAATTTCAGTTAAATCTTTAGCTCCACAGGTTGCAGATCCTAAAAGTCATGTGGAAACGAATATGAGGAATATAGCAATAAGTAAAGGTATTCCTTATCGTATATTTTTAGGAACTGAAGAATCTAAACTTGCCAGTACACAAGATACTAAAACTTGGAATAAAAGATTAAAAGCCAGACAAGAGAAATATATCACTCCTTATGTTATTAGACCTTTTATAGATAGGCTTATAGCGTTTGGAATATTACCGGAAGCAGAATATATTGTTACATGGCCGGATCTTAATGCTCCTTCAGATGAAGATATTGCTACTGTAGCTGAGAAACAAACTAACGCTATGTCTAAGTATGTAGCAGCTTCAGTTGATAATCTAATGTCTCCTTTTGAATACTTCACAATGATTTTAAAGTTTTCAGATGAGGAAGCTAAAGCAGTAGAAAAAGGAGCTTTGAATTGGATAGGCTTAGAAGATGTAGAAGAAGAGGAGGATGAAAATAATGATAATAGTTCTAATGATGATGATGATAGTTCTAATGATGATGATTGATGAGTAGTTGAAAGGAAATATAACACCAATGAAAGAAATAGATTACACAAAACCATTATCTTTTGAAGAAATAAAACCTGTTCTTTATAAAATTTGTCATAAGTATGTTAAAAAGTTTTTTAATAAATATGAAGTAGATGAATTAGTTAATGAAGTTTGGTTAAAGGGTAGGGTACAAAAAGCTACTTCTTTTAAACATCTTTGTTTAAGAATTCGTTGGGATGTATTAGAATATATTAGAGATGATATGGGAGGAAGAGTAGTATGTGTTGCACGATGGAAGGTTTTAAATCCATTATCTTATGATCAAGAAATTTCTGATAGAAATAGTAGTTCTATTGAAGGTAAAAAAAATCTTTATAAAGAATATCTTCTTTATGATGATTTAGGACAACAAAATATAGATAGTGAGGATTGGTTTAATGTTTTGCTTTGTGTATGTAATAGAAGAGAAAAATTAATTATTAAATTAAAATATATGTATAATTATACAAATTTGGAAATAGGTAAAGTTATTAATCTTACAGAATCTCGTGTTTTTCAATTAGTAAAACAAACTAATGTAATATTGAAAGAACATATTTTGTTGAAAGGATTATAAAAAATGTCGATTGACGGAGATATTGTATTGGCGAGTTTGGAGCGAATACTAAAAAATCAGGTGTTTATCATGAATTACACAATCCCTCGGTCTATAAACAATACCTGTATTAAAAAGCTTAGGGAGCAGTCGTGCGAAGAAACTAAAGAGATAATTGATGAACTGAATGAATAAGCGATAACTAAAGAAATAGAAAAATATTTAGGATGTTTATTATTTTGAAGGAGGAATTAGAATATGATATTAAGAAAAGGAGCAAGAGCAAGAGGATTACCAAAGAATTTACCAAAAGGGTATTTATGGAAAAGACAATTTTGTAAGACTTGTTATTTTAATTGTAGTGAGAGTAGCTGTGAATCCCCTCCATCCGTTTATAGAACAGGGTATGGTAGTTCATCTGAGAGATACCCACAAGTAAAAGGTATGAAGGTTTGTTCAAAATATCAATCTGAGAGAAAATGAAAGTAGGAAAAATAACATGAGCAAAGATCAAGTTATAATAGATGGTAAAGCGGTATTTGGTCATTCTTCTGTTAATGATAATGTAAGTTTTGTTTTCTCTGCCGATAAAAGAGGTGAAGTTAAGTTCACAGCAATAGAAAACATGGAACACACACATCTTGAAATACATCACAGAACTATGAGTTGTTTTATACCTTATCTTATTGAGTGGTTACAGGAACAAGTTGAGAAACAAACAACGTAATTGCTAAAATAATGTGAAATAAAATCTACGGAGTAGTTTAAATGCCTAATCAATTAAAAAAAGATCCGACAAGAACTACTACTTTACAAAGACGGTTTATGGCGGATATGACAAGACGGTTTAAAAAGCTAAGTAGAAATATTCAGGAATTAGTTGTTGATGATGATGCTTTTGGTTTAGAGAATACCGGAGTTATACGATTAAATCAACAAGTTCCAAATCAGGCATGGCGATTTCAATCCGATGCTCAAAAAGTAAAATCTTATCGTAGATGGTTAAAGAATCAAGTAGATGCTTTAATATTAACTCCTGTTGGTGGTTTACAGGATAAACCTTGGACAGCTCCTTATATTGAATCAGCTTATAAAAAAGGAGCTATAAGGGCATATACAGATTTGAGAGCAGAAGAATTAGCTACTGCCGAAACTATATTTGAAGGTGGTAAGACAGAATTTATAAGAACAGCTTTTTCACAACCAGTATTAGCAAGTAAAATGGAATTACTTTATACAAGAGCTTTTACAGAATTAGAAGGTGTTACAGCAGCGATGGATCAACAGATGAGTAGAATTTTAGCAGAAGGATTAGTTCAAGGAAGAGGAATTAAAGTTATAGCTCGTGATTTGAGGAATAATGTAACCAAGATAACTAATACGAGAGCTTTAGTAATAGCCCGTACAGAGATTGTAAGGGCTCATGCTGAAGGTCAATTAGATGCTTTTGAATTGTTAGGGGTTGAAGAAGTTGGTATATTAGCTGAATGGGTAACTGCTGGTGATGAAAGAGTATGTCCTGAATGTAGTGAATTAGAAGGTGTGGTAATGACGATAGAGGAAGCAAGGGGATTAATACCACGTCATCCAAATTGTCGATGTGCTTGGATCCCTGCAGATAAAAATAGAAAAGAAAAAGGACAGATATGGAGTAAGAGTGGGAAAGAAAAAGCTGTTGATAAATCTATAAAAGCAGAAGCAGGGAAGAATACAAGAAAAAGGTCTAATGCTGAAATACAAAGACGTTCTGTTTGGATAGGAAAAGAATTATTTTAATTTTTATTGATATTTTTTAATGATTCTTGTTATTATATAAATATAATGGACGAGCAACGGTAAGAAAATTACAAGGAACCGGTGTAATTGTGGTGATTATTATGAGTTGGAGCGTTTGAGAAAAGTATTATTGCTCGAGGTAAACTTTTTGAGTTCGTGGGTTCGAGTCCCGTCTTGTCCTTTGATTTGAAAACTAAATAAAAGAAAGGAAAGCAGTATTTATGAAAGTAGAATTAAAAGAACATAGAAATATAGATTTACTTGGAAATCAATCTGTAGGTGATACTATAAAATTTGGAAATGTTTTTTATATGCTAACAGATATTGAGAGAAAAAATATGGAAAAAATTACTTGTATAAGTATACAAGGAGATTATGCGGGTCAGCATTTATTGATTTCATGTAAAGAAGAAGTAGAAGTATTTGTTTTTAAATTAGTAGAAGTGTCATAAGAATAGGGCAGTGGCGGAATGGTAGACGCTAAGAGGTTTACGCAGTGGGCAACGTTTAGTGGGCACATGACGTAACAATGCCTGTTCACCCACATTTGCAGGTTCGAATCCTGCCTACCCTTTTATTTTTAAGAAAGGAGAGCAGTAATTATGCTGTAAAGAAAAGGGACGCCTTACGATAGCTTTAATACAAAATAGTATTAACACAAAGCGGAGGTCTGCTGAAACCTAAATTCAGCAAAATGTTTTACGGAGAATAAAAATGGCAATAGATTATTAATAAATATGATTCATGGTTTGTGTGGTGAAGGGTTACCGGACATAATTTTAATATTACTCTTCACCACATTTTAAATAAAGGAATTAAAAAATGAAGATTGATAGACAATTTTTTATGTGAAGGTTGTGGAAAGTGGATGCCTTTTATGGGTAGAGATGTATGTTGTGATTGTGGTTATGAAAATGATTTTACTGAAGATGAAATAGAAGATATGGAAGCTGTTATGGAGGAAGAAAATGAGTAATCAAAGAACATTTAAAAAAATGTTAATGAAAGCAAAGAATACACATACAAAAAAGATAGAACATTTTTTTCATAAAGGAAAAAGACAGGAATGAGAATCACAAGCATGATAGGTAAGTATAAATTTCTTTTATCTCCCGGGAAGAAATGTAAAGGATAGCAAAGCATGCCAAGACCAATGAAAAAAAGTGAAGTAAGACAAACAGGTCTAACCATGTACACTAATATGCTGGCTTGTTATGGATTTAAAAATAGTATGGCTGTTTATAAGAATCTAAGGAAAAGATTAAAGATAGAACGTAAACGCCGAAAAACCATAAGAAAGAAAGAAAAAAATTAATTAAGAAAAGTTTTTTCTTCTCTATTATAAGTATACCCTCCTTTTTATAAATCTTTATATAATAATAAGATAGGTCTTCTCTATGTATACCTATCTTATTATTATTCTTCTTTTTTTAATCTGATATTCCTACTAAAAACATTTAATTTTTAGACCTTAAATATCATATTTTAATAATATTGAGTATGTTATTTAAGCAAAGGAATAGATAATGGCTAAGAAAAGGAAAGTAAAACCATCTTCTAATATAAAGAGAAGAAGTCTTATCACAAACAATCATCAATCCACTCCACAAAAAATCATAGCTAATTTTACAGGTCTTACTCGAAATGAAACAATGGAAGGTAAGAATTTTTTAGTAGCTCCTATGATTATGGTTGTAGAAGGTGTACTTGAAGGTAATGAAGGTCCTCTTTATTATCCTGCTTCTGAATTATCAAAGACTCCTGCCGTTTGGAATATGAAACCAGTTGTAGTAGATCATCCTCAAATGAATGGATATGGTATAAGTGCTTGTGATCCTGATATAATTAAAAATCGTGGTGTTGGTCTTATTATGAATGCTACTTTTGAGACTAATAAATTAAAGGCTGAAGCTTGGATAGATATAGATAAAGCAGCTATTGTAGATAATAGAATTGTAGAAGCAATCGAAAACAAAACCGTTATGGAATTATCTACTGGATTATTTACAGACAATGAATCTTGTGAGGGTGAGTTTAATGGCACATCTTATAAAGGCATAGCCAGAAACTATAGACCAGATCATTTAGCTTTACTTCCTGATACTAAAGGGGCGTGTAGTATAGAGGATGGTGCTGGGTTTTTAAGATTAAATGTTTCTAACGAAGGTACTTCGGTTGAAATAGATTTAAAAGATACTGATATAACATTAGAAGGAATGAATTGGTTAGCTAAAAATTCTAAAATAACTACAAGAAGGTTAGCAGAATTAATAGAAAATGAATTAAGTCATAGTGATATATGGTCTTTACTTTCTTCTTTACTTAGAAAAGATAATGATGATTTATGGATAGATGAAGTATTTGATACATTCTTTATTTATCAGGATGATGGTGTTTTATATAAACAAAATTATTCTGTTAATGATAGTAAAGCTACTTTTATAGGTAGTCGAGAAAAAGTTTTTAAATTGATTGTGTTTAAAACTGAAAATGGTGATATTGTTGGTAATGATATAAGAAAGGAAAACAAGATGGATCCAAAAGAAAAATTAGTAAATGATCTTATAGCAAATGAAGCTACTCAATGGAAAGAGGAAGATGAGGCTTCTTTGTTAGAGATGAATGAGGAAATGTTGACTAAATTAACACCAATAGAAAAAGCTGTAGAAAATAATGTAACTGATAATGCAACGAATCAGGACGAGGAAGGAACAGCTGCAGAAAATAAAGAGAAGACAGCAGAAGAGTATATAGCAGATGCTCCTCCTGCTGTAGCGAATATGCTTAGTAATGGTATGGCTTCTTATAAGGCAGATAAAGATAAACTTATTGTTGCTATTACAGCAAATGAGAAGAATACTTTTACAAAAGAGCAATTAGAAGCAAAAGATTTACCTGAATTAAAATCACTTGCTGCTCTTGCTACTAATAAACAAAAAACAGTTCCGATTATTCCAAATCTTAATTTTGCAGGACAACTTGAAGCTGCTGATGTTACAAATGAAAAAGAAGAGCCTCTTGCCGTACCTTCTATGAATTATGAGAAAAAAGAAGCTGCAGTAGCTTAAATTTTAAATATTGAATTGATGTTTTTAAAAAATGAATAATAAAAAATCAAGGAAAGGTAAATAAAATGGCCATAAAAAGAATTCATAGTAAAGGTCCTTTTGTACAAGAAGAGTATTATGCTGCTGAAGCGGGTATTTATCCCGGTATGCTTTTAGAACTTAATTCTGATGGCAAAGTAATTAAACATGTTTCATCTGGCGGAGTTTTAGGTGATGAGGCTATGTTTGCCTTAGAGGATTACTTACAGGGTAAAGTTGTTGGTGATGTTTATGCTATTAATGAGATTGTTCTGGTGATAATTCCTCATAAAGGTTCTGAAATAAATGCTTTGCTTGATGATGGTGAATCAGTAGTTCCAGGTGATAAGATTATGAGCGGAGGTGATGGTACTGTTAGGAAAAATTCTGCTGGCACTTCTATTGTTGGTGAATCAACTGGTACTCTTGATCTTTCAGCAAGTTCTAATACAGCAAATGGTCTTACTCCTGTTCGTATAGTTTAAGTTTAATAATTAGATTTTTGTTTAAGAAAAAAAGAATTGAAATAAAAAGAATTAATGAAAGGATGTAAAAATGGATTATATTATGAATGGCCAAAGCTCAGGAGAAGTAGCTGATAGGCTGATTGAATGTGGGGGCGATATTGGAGCGTTACGCCCTTGGATAGGAAAAGATGGAAGACAGTATTGTGCTTTAATGCGAAATGGTAAACGAGTAGCAGTTCCTATGCAGAATACTACCACATCTCTTCGTCAAGATGATTGGAAGATATTGGACGATGCTATTATTAAGGTAGCTAAACCTCGTCTTAAAGCGGTAGCAGATCTTAGAAGTGCTGGTCTTACTTTTAATATTCCTAATGGAATGGCTAAAACAGTTCTGGAAACTGAAACTCAAAGTGATATTAATGAGGCTTCGGTGAGTATGGATGGTATGAGGGAAAATGCTAATGATAGACCACTCTTCGAGATCACTAATTTACCCTTGCCTATTATTCATAAAGATTTTAATTATTCTGCTCGTAATTTGCTTGTAAGTAGGAATGGTGGTTCACCTCTTGATACTACTTCAGCTGAACTTGCTGGCGTTAGGGTAGCAGAAGAAGCAGAGAAGATGCTTATTGGTAACAGTACCGTAGCTGATCAGTATAAATATGGTGGTGGAACTATTTATGGTTATACAGATTTTCCAAGTGCTTTAACAAAAACTATTACAGCACCCACAGCAAGCGGTTGGACAGGAAGTACTTTACTTACTGAAGTATTAGCTATGATGGCTCAGGCAAGAGGAGCTTTTCATTTTGGTCCATATATGCTTTATACGGGTACAAGTTGGGAACAGTATCTTGGAGAAGATTTTAAAACTGCTTCAGATAAAAGTCTTAGAAATAGAATTCTTGAGATTGATGGTATTACTGATATTCGTGGTTTGGATTTCTTATCTGGCTTTGGTTTAATTCTTGTTCAAATGACTTCAGATGTTGTTCGTGAAGTTGTTGGAATGGATATTACTACTGTTCAGTGGGATTCACACGGTGGAATGCAAAAGAATTTCAAAGTTATGGCTATATTGGTTCCTCAGCTTAGAGCGGATCAGAATGGTAATACAGGTATTGTTTATGGTTCTGTTTGATAAACAATAATTGATAGGCAAATAATACTAATTTGGAAAGGGAAATAAAATGTTTTTTAGACTTAAAGAAAAATGCGGTGAGCATAATCAAAATGGTAAGACGTATAAACCTGGAGATGTTGTTGAAACAGAAATTGATCTCACTATACACTTTGGACATAAGTTTGAGTTGATTGAAGATACTAAATCAACATCTTCAAAGATAACAAAACCTAATATAGATACTCCTCAGGATGAGGATGACAAGGATAAAGAAGATAAATCGTCATCCTCATCCTTAAATAAACATGGAAAGGATGTTACAGATCAATTTTCAGATGCTGAAGATATAGGTGTTTTAGTCTTTGAAAAAGTAAAGACTAATGGTAAATGGTATACGGTAGTTGATCCTGATGATAATTCTGTTCTTACTAAGAAAAATTTACGAAAAGGTAAAGTAAATGATTTTCTTGTAAGTATAACAGAGGAAGATAATTAATATATGCCGGTCTGGACTCCAGAAAGAGTTTGGGACAGTCAAGATGTTTATATTATAGGAGGGGGTAAATCTTTAGAACATTTTAACTGGTCCTTACTTCATAATAAATGTACCATTGGTTGTAATGACGCCTTTAAACATGGAGTTAAAGTTAGTAAGATTTGTTTTTTTGGTGATTCAAGATGGTTGGATATTTTTAAAGAGGATCTTGCTAAATATAAAGGGGTTGTTTTTACAAATTCTCCTGCTTTGTATAAAACAAAATTAGACTGGCTTTGGGTTATGCAGAGAGAATCTTCAGGTATTCATTCTAAATCATTGGGCTGGAATTTTAGTACAGGAGCATGTGCTATTAATTTAGCTATATTATTAGGAGCTAAAAGAATTTATTTATTAGGTTTTGATATGCACTTAATAAATGGGCAAAATAATTGGCATCCTAATTTATTAACAAGACCAGATTCAGATATATTTTCTAAGTTTATAGAAGGATTTGGTTTGTTAAAAAAAGATTTACAAAAGAAATATCCACAAATAGAAGTAATTAATGTTACGGATAATAGTTCATTAAATTTATTTCCAAAAATTGGCGTAGAAGAGTTTTGGGAAGGAAGGAAAGCAGTATGAAATATCATTTAATTAGTTTAATGATGATTTTTGGATTGTTTTTGGGAGGTTGTGGTTCTGTAGAATCTGTTGGTTATTTTTTAGGTGGTTTAAAAACAGGTATTCAATTAGCTGAAAAAACTACTGAAGAGTTAAATAAAGCTACTGCAGATGCTAATGATTTACAGATTAAAATTAAAGAAGCTTCTAATAGTGCTAAATCAATTCTTGCTATAGCAGATCCTAATGATATTGCTTTAATAGCAGAATTAATTAAATCAGATCCTAACAGTATAGAAAATATTATTACAGGTGTTATTGAAATTTATAATAATACGCATGGTGCGATAGCTACAGTAAAGGAAAAAAGTAGAGAACCAAGTTATTGGGTGGCATTACTTTTAGGTATGACTGCTGCATATCAAAAGTATAGAAGGATAAAATCATGAAGATAGAAATAATTTCTGGTAAAAGATATATATATCGATTACCAGAAAATACAACTTTTATATTTAAATATAATGCAGATAGACCTATTGATACCCCATATATAACTATGATGGGTCAATTAATACAAGCTACAAAAGGTTATTGTTGGGATGGTTCGAGTGTTCCATTGAAAAGAATATCTAAATTCTTATCTTTTGGATTTTGGGATGCTGATAAATATTGTAAGATTGCTGCTCTTCATCATGATATTTTATATCAATTAATGAAATTAGGTTTATTATCTAAAGTGTATAAAGATTATGTTGATGAGTTATATAAAGAGGAATGTATAGCAGGTGGGATGCCTGAGTGGGAAGCTAATATAAGATTTTGGGCTTTACAAAAATTTGGATCAGTTGATAAGAAAGAAAAACCTATAAAAATCATTGAGGTTTAATAATGGCAAGAACAACTTTAGATTTAGTTGAAGGTATTATAGAAGTAGATTCTTCTATATCTTTAACTCCTTTTATAAATGCCGCTAATACTATTGTAACTCGATGCTGTACTGATCTTGATGAAGATTATACAGATGATGAATTACAGCAAATAGAAACATGGTTGTCGGCTCATTTTTATACTAATCGGGATATGAGAGCGAGTGAAGAAAGAGCTGGGACTGTAAGTGCCAGATACCAATCTAAAGTCGATTTAGGTTTTAAGACTTCTCATTATGGTCAACATGCTATGTTGTTAGATTATCATGGTGGATTAGCTGAATTAGATAAACAAATACAGAATGGTGGGGGTAAGCCTGCACCTCTTGTAACTTATTTAGGAAAAACAGAAGAAGAAAAGCTTGCTGAATAATTTTAAGGGATTAACGATGGAGAAATGTGGAGAACACTCAGGACACACTACTCAAATAGAAACAAATAGAACTAATATTGAAAAATTATTTACAGCTGTTGATAAAATAAAAAATAGACCTCCTGTTTGGATGTCTTTAGTTTTTGCTGGTGCTTTAGGTGTTATAGGATGGTTACTTAAATAATGGGTATTATAAAAACAATGAGAAAACAAACGGCAGTATATTGGCCATTTGTTTCTATAAATCAATTTGGTGAAAAGGCGGTAGGAGATCCCGTTCAAATTAGTGTTAGATGGGAAGATAAGAATGAAGAATTTTTAGATATGGGTGGGCAAATTCAAATGTCTAATGCTGTTGTTTATGTAGATAGGGATATGGTAAACGGAAGTATTTTAATGTTAGGTGTTATTGCTGATATAACAGATCCTGTTAATATTAAAGAAAATGATGGAGCATGGGAAATTAGAAAATTTGATAAACTTCCAGATTTAAAAGCAAGAGAATTTTTAAGAACAGCATATTTATAAGTGGCTAAATTAATAAAAATAACTGGAATGACTCAAGTTCTTAGTAACTTAAAAAAAGCTACTAATCAGATGGCTAAGAAAGCTGAACGTGGTTTAAAAAGAGGTGGTTTATTTTTACAAAGAGAAAGTATGAAAATAGTACCTGTAGATTTAAATAATTTAAGACCTACAGCAAGAACAGATAATATAGGAGGTTCTGGATTTGATGCGGATGTAGTAGTTCATTATGGTTCCGGTGCTGATTATGCTGTTTATGTTCATGAAGATATGGAAGCAAGACATCAAGAAGGAAAGAAAGCTAAATATTTAGAAGGACCAGCAAGAGAAAAGAAAGACGAAATATTCAAGGTGATAGGAAAATGAGAGAGAATCAGATTTATAAACAGCTTAAAGATTTGACAGCAGGTTCTTTAGTTGATGTTCTTGTTTATGGAATTCTGTTCGTACCGTAAGGAAATACAGGCTTATAATGTTGAAAGTACAGAGGACATGAAAAAACACATTTGCAAAAGGTGTGGTTTGTGTTGTCAGACAGTAGGCAGCCTATTCTTTTTAAAAAGTTACCACCCATTGATTAGAGTAATAACAGTAAAAATGTCAAGTATTAAGAATGAACCAAATACTCCGTGTTGTATGTTGTCAGAAGATGAAGAAGGTTTGGTAGTGTGCTTGCTTGAAAAGTATTTGGGATATGATGCTAAAGGCTTTATTTGTAAAATGTATCCTAAAATCGGTGAACAATGTGCAAATGAAAAACGAACAGGTAAACGACAATTAGTAAAGGTTTGATATGAGTTTTGGACCAGAATTAGTTACAGATGGCGGTTTTCCTAACTTCAACAATTGGACAGCAGGGAATGAATGGATTTCAGCAAAAGGTCTGGCTATTTGGAATTCGAATGGTGGTGGAAATATCTTGCGGCAATTTGTTCCTGTATTGTCAATGAGAACTTACAGGGTGGAATTTTTGATACAGGATACGAGTAGCGGAACTCTTAGAGTTACTATTGGTGGTGGTTCTTGGGATTATACAAGTATCACAGGCATAAAATCGGTAGACGTTACTCTTCCTTCTGGTCCTGCAGAGGACAATATAATATTTACAGGGCTTGGTCCTGGGTCTTTTAATATAGATGATGTATCGGTGAGAGAAATTTTACCCGATGTAGGTAGTTTAGTTAATGGTGGATTGATAAATAACAGTTTAACAAAATCGAGATTGGTGAACTAAAATGGCAAGAGCAAAAATTCTTTATAATCAAAGGCAACATATCGAAGTTGACGATAGAGGTGCAATAAAAAAAGTTGTATCGGTTCCATTTATTGTTTTGGGTGTTCGTTATGATGTTGTATTGGATGCCCCAACTACAACCAGAAAAGTTCATCTTGCCGTTAAAGCACGCTGTGAAGAACTTGAATTATTGATTGAACAGGATGCTGCTTTCATAAAAGATGTAGGTCGAGGGCATGTTACAATTGAAACAAATGACATTGAGGTATAAGCTATGTCAGATTATTTAGGTGATTTTGTTGAGGATGCAACAGTCAATTATGTTTTTACGACTAATGCAGCCGATGGTGGTGTAGAAGCTCCAAGTTCGGCATTTGAAGTGGCTGATTATAAAATATACAAGAACACATTAGCAACACAAAAATCGACTATTACTGGCATATCAATAACTACAGATAATACTGGAAGTCATGGAATATCTATAGATACTTCTAATAACATGGGAGACGCTGGTTTTTGGGAAACAGGTAATGATTATTTTGTCGTGCTTGATCCAGATGAGACTATAGACAGCCAAATTATTGAGGCTGCTTTATTTCAATTTTCAATTCAGAATAGATTTGTGAATATAACGGCTGAAGAAGTAGTTATTGCTATGAAGGCTATGACTGGAATTACTGAAGGTGGAACATGGACTTGGGAAAAGGTTTTAAAAATCACTACAGCCTTTGCTGCAGGTAATTGGAGAGTAAAACCAACAGATGCTTCGAAACAAGAACTAATGGATGCTGAAAATAAAACTACTGTGATTCTTGAACAAGATATAACAAAATCCCCAACAGTAGGAAATAAATATAGAAATATTGTGGTAAAGATATGAGTTATAATTTAATATCAAAAACTATTCCAGCGGTTACGGGTGGTTTATTTGATTTTGAAGGTGAAGGTGTTGCGGGAGCTGCTCTTTTAACATCACCTGCTTTTATTTTAGCTTCTTATGTGATAGCCGAAGGTATTGGTTCTATGACGGATCCTGTTGATAATAGTGATTGGCCTTTATATGTTTCTTATACTCCAGATAATGATGATGTTAAAACCGATTTGGGTGTTATGTATGATACATCTCCTTTAAAAGATGGCAGGATTTCAGAAGGTGAAGTAATAAATCATTTTGGGATTCAATTAAAAATAAGAACGGATAATCATGTTCAAGGTTATGTTAAAGCAGAAGAAATAGCAAATGCTTTAGACGAAGTTCTTAATGATTCTATTATAATAAATTCAAATGAATATTTAATACATAATGTTAGTAGACAAGGGGCTCCTATTTCTTTAGGTGTAGAAAAAGGAACAAAAAATAGAAGATTATTTACTGTAAATTTTTTAGTAACAATGAAACGTGTAATTTAATTTTTGAAAGGATAGACAAATGGGAAGATTAGATGATGGTTATCAAACAATAATTACTTTTGCTTCTTCGACAAGTGGTGTTCAGGTTTGGTGGGAAAAAGAAGTAACTCCTCCGGGAATTTCTGGTGGTGGAGAGAATGATACAACGACAATGCGTAATAGTGCTTATCGTACAAAATCTCCAAAGAATTTATTTACTTTAACTCCGGGTTCTTTTGTAGCTGCTTATGATGCTGCAATTCTTGATGAACTTATAGCTATGGTAAATGTAAATCAGCAAATTACCATAACATTTCCTGATGGTTCTACTTGGGTATTTTTTGGTTGGATTGATGAGGCTACTCCTAATGCTTTAGTTGAAGGAGAACAACCTACGATAAATATTACTATGATAGCATCTAATCAAGATGGTAGTGGAGATGAGATTGCTCCTGTATATTCAGCTTGATAAAAACTCGTAGAATCGTTTTAATAAGAGATATTTAAATATTAGGGTAATTAGACGTAAAACTAAAGAAAACAGCTTAAACTAAGGCGTAGATAGGTAAAATTGAATGATAAATAGTATATTTGGAAAGGAAAGACATGGCTACATTGGAATTTGAAGTAAAACTTAAAGAATTGCCGGTAACTATTACAGATGTTGATGGTGCAAAGAAGATTTATAAAATTAAAGAATTAACAGGAGATCAGAAATCAGAGCATGATAAAGATTATGATTATAAAGTTAAAATAGAAAATGGTATTGCTTCTGCTACGCTTGGAGATGATTTTAAAATACCTTCAGCAAAATCTTTTCTTGCTTTGTGTTTTTATGATGAGAAGGACGTTCTTGTTTCTCCTGAAGTTCTTGGTGGTTATCCTTCCACTATGCTTGAAAAATTACACAGGGTAGCTTTAAAACTTTCAGGGATGGATAAAGCATCTATGGAAGAAGCAAAAAACGAATTAGAGGGGAAGAAGGACAGTGGCACCGAATAGCTTTTTGTTTAAAAATGTCGGTGCAAAGAACTAAGTATGAAATTACTTCGTCTGAATTTATAGATTGGATAGTATATCTTGATGAAAAAGAAAAAACTTTAACTCGTCAAGATATACTTCTTGGTAATATAGCTTTAGAATGCAGACGATCTTATATTAAACATCCTTGGCTTGTAAAGTTAAATGAATTTTTACAGGTGTTTGAAATAAAAAAACCAAAGAAACAAAATTGGAAAGAAAAAATGAATAATGCTAAAGGATTTTTTGGGGCATTACTTGTTTCTCATAAGGATAAAAAATAATGGCTGCTACTCTTGATCTTGGTAATTTATTAGTTCATTTGAGAATGAATGCTTCTCAGTATATGAAAACTATGAATCAAGTAGAAGCTCGAATGAAAAAAGCTTCTCAAAAGTTTACACAGCTTGGAAGACAAATGTCATTAAGAGTAACTGTTCCAATAATAGCTATGGGGGTAGCTTCAGTAAAAGCTTTTGCTAATTTTGATGATGCTATGACAAAGTCTTTAGCTATTATGAGTAATATAACTCCTAAACTTCGGAATGAGATGGAGAATTTAGCTTTATCTATTTCAGAAAAAGGAGTAACTTCAGCAACAGATTTAGGAAAAGCATATTTTTTCTTAGCTTCAGCAGGATTAGATGCTGCACAATCTATAGCTGCTTTAAATCAAGTTAATAGATTTGCTATAGCAGGTGCTTTTGATATGGCTACTGCTACTGATTTAGCTACTGATGCTCAAAGTGCTTTAGGTTTGACTGTAAAAGATGCTCAACAGAATTTAGTTAATATGACAAGAGTTACTGATGTTCTTGTAGGAGCAAATACTTTAGCTAATGCTACTACAGAACAATTTGCTTTAGCTTTAACTTCACAAGCTGGTCCGGCCATGAAAGCATATAACATAGAATTAGAAGAAGGTATAGCAGTATTAGCTGCTTTTGCTGATCAAGGTATTAAAGCTCAAGTTGCAGGTAGCTTATTTGGTAGAATGTTAAGATTAACTATTACAGGTTTCTTAAAAAATAGAGCAGCATGGGATAGGTTAAATATTTCTATTAAAGAAACTGATGATTCTCTACGTCCAATAGCAGATATTGTAGATGATCTTTCTGGAGCATTAGAAGGAATGGGGGCTATACAAAAAGCGGCTACTTTACAAATGTTAGGGTTTAAAGCACGATCTCAACAAGCTATTCTGCCACTTCTTGGTCTTGGTAGTAGGATAAGAAAATATAATGAACAATTAAAGAATATGGAAGGAATAACTAAAAGAGTAGCTGAGAAGCAATTAAAATCTTTTGCTTCTCAAATGAAGATTTTAGCAAACCAAATTAAAAATGTTGGTAGAAATATAGGATCTATTTTAGCTCCATATATTTTAGCTTTAAATAAAAAAATAAAGAGTCTCATTAAAACATGGAAAAATTTAGATGATAGAACTAAGATTTGGATATTATCTATTGCGGGTTTAGTAGCAGCAATAGGACCTCTTTTAATTTTGTTAGGAGCCCTTGCTGGCGTGCTAACTTTGATTGCTGGAATTACTTTACCAATGGTTGCTGTAATAGCTGCTATTGCTATAGTATTTGGAGTTTCTTCTTTAGCATTAGTAAAGTGGTTAGAAGAAACAAAGAAAGCAGGTACTGGAACAGAGAGATTGAAAGAAGAGATTGAAAGTTTTACAGATGTTATGACATCGTCTACTACTCAAATAGAGAAGTGGATAGCAGCTTTAAAAAATACAAGTAAAGAAGCAGATTTAGTTATTAGTAGAGTTGATAGAACTACAAAGCAATTAGAAAAAATACAGAAGATGAGAGATAGTCTTAAGTTTACTTCTTTTACTGAGGTTAAGAGAATGATTGAAAGTTTGCCTCCTTTTACCCCAGCTACAACAGGATTAAATTTAATAGAGTTAACTGAGGAGGCTTTAAATAGACTCGCTGTAATTGAAAGAGAATTTCTTTCAAGTAGGAAGGCGTTTGTAGATGAATTAGAACGCATAGATAAAGCGGTTAACAAAGTAATTGAGGGTAAAGAACCTCCTAAAAAATTCTCATTTTTTGGTTTTAATTTTGAAACATTTGATAAAGTGGTCAAAGAGTGGGTAGATGATGCTGAAGATATTTCAACAAATATTGCCAATGCTTTTACTTCTGGTTTAGATGCTATTAGTCAAGGTGTTACAGATTTACTTTTTAAAGGTGAAGCAGATTTTAGAGCTATAGCACAATCTATTTTTGAAGAAACTACTCAACAAATAATAAAAGCAGGAATAGCTTCTGCAGTTGGTAGTGTTTTTGGATTAGGAGGTGGCGGAAAAGAAGGAGGGGGAGAAACTGAGTTGGTAGCTGCTCAAATGAATCAAGCTACTGCGGCAGTTAATCAAACTTCTTCTGCAATGAATCAGACAGCGGCTGCTATTAATCAAACATCATCTATAATAGATCAAACATCATCTACATTAGATCAAGCATCATCTATAATGAACCAAACTGCTGCTGGGGTTAATCAAGTAGCAGGATCTACAATGGTTGTCGCTTCAGGTGCTATGACTGCTGCTGCAGCTACAATGCTTGCTGCAGCTACTATAAATGCTGGAGCTTCTGCAGCATCAGTAGGACATAGAGGAGGTATGGTTGGAAGTATAGGTCAACAAAGAACAGTACCAGCTTCTACATTTATAGGAGCTCCTCGTTTTCATAATGGATTAGCAGATAATGAATTTGCTATGATAGCTGAAAGAGGGGAAGTTGTTTTAAGTAAAGACAATGTAGCGGAATTAAAAAGAAATTCAGGAAAAGGTAAAAGTGGTGGGGGAGGAACTGTTGTAAATAATTTTAATATTTCTGCTATAGATCAAAAAGGAGTAGCTCAATTTTTTAAGAAAAATAGAAAACAAATAGCAAATGCTAATAGAAGAAATAGAAGTGAAAATAATCCCATTAGACGAGGACAAGTTTAATGAGTATAAACACTATAGTTATAAATGATTTTGTGAAAGATGCTGCTTACGGGCATTTTGATGAACAAGCTCCATTAAGTAAATCTTTTCAGTGGTTTACTGATATAGTTAATTTTGATACTCGGAAAGAACAAAGAAATCAAACATCAGCTTTTCCTATAAGAAATTGGTTTGTAAATTGGTTATGGATGGATGAACCTGCGAGAAATAAACTTATAGAATTATTTCAAAGAGCTAAAGGAGCTTTTGATTATTTTCTTTATAGAGATTTTGATGATCAATTAGTTACTTATACTGATTGGGATTTTACCTTAACTACAGGAGACACTACAACTCAACTTCAAAAAACTTATTATAAAGGTGAAACTGAAGAATGGACAGAAGATAAAACTAAAATTCAACCATCATCTAAATATACTCCAACAATTAAAGTTGATGGTTCTGCTAAAGTAGAGGGAGCTGATTTTACTTTAGATGATACTACTGGGTTAATTACATGGACAGGACATACTCCTAATACTGGTGAGGTAGTTACTGCTGATTATAAATTTTATTTTAAAGTCAGATTTCCTTCAGATGTTCATAATGACATTCAACATCAAAAAGGATATTGGGCTACAGATGAGTTATTTTTGGTGGAGGATGTAACATGACATTAAGTCCTTCATCTGCTTTTCAGGCTGCTATAATTTTAGAAAAATTAAAGATAGCAGAATTATATGATATTACTTTAACAAATGGAATTACATATAGGTTCACAAGTCATAGTCAGGATTTAATTTGGAATGTTGGTAGTGATACTTATATTGCTTTACCTATACAACGAAGTTCAATTCAGAATAATATAAATCTTGAAGTTGATGATGTTACTATTGAATTGCAAAATATAACAGGTGATTTATTTAATATAGTTCAAAATAATACTCTTAATTCTGCTAAAGTAGTTATTAAAAGAATTCGTTGGGATCAATCTTATGCTGCTGATGAAGAAATTACTTATTTTATTGGTACTGCTGATATTAATTTTGATAGAAAAATTTTAACTTTAAGTTGTAAATCTGTTTTAGATTCTTTAAACATTAGAGTTCCAAGAGATATGTTCCAAGAACCTTGTAATAAAAGATTATATGATGGTGGGTGTACTTTAATTCAAGCTGATTTTGAATATCAAGGGGTAGTAGCTACAGGTGATAAGATTTCTTTTTCTGATAGTACAAGAGGGATAGTTTATAAAGGAATTTTTGATGCTGTTGTAGATACTTTGGCAATAGGTGAAACTATAACTGGAGATGCTAATGGATATACTGCTGTTATAGTTCAAATAGTTTATTCTACTGCTACTACTGGATTTATTTGGTATGTAGAATTAAGTAACAGTAGTAATTTTGAAGATGATGAAGTGTTAAGTTCAGGTGGGGATAGTGTTACTTTAAATGGAGTTCCTGTTTCAGATTCTTCTTTTTATCCTCAAGGCGAAGTAAAAGTAAACACAGGAAATAATGCTGGAGAACGAAGGCAGATAATTAAAGATGTTGGAAATTTAGTTACTTTACAATGGCCTTTTCCTAATGATTTAGAAGTAGGAGATACTTATAGTATTTATCCTGGATGTGATAAGACGGCTGAAGCAGCGTGTAGGGATAAATTTGATAATGCTAAAAATTTCAGAGGATATATCTACGTTCCAAAAGTAGAAGAAACTATAATGTAATGGAGCCGGCAAGCTTACAATTAATATTTAAAGAAGAAGCAATTAAATGGGCTGAAGAAAAAGTCCGTTATGTGCATAGAGGAGTTTCTAAATTAGGTTGTGATTGTACTGGTTTGATTATTGGAGTATGTAGAGAGATTGGTTATCTTGGAAATTATAAATTAAGAAATTATTCTAAAGATTGGAATTTACATAATGGGGCAGGTAATTATATTATTGAAGAATTAGAAAAAGTAGCCAATGAAATTCCAAAAAATGAAATAACAGAAGGGGATATTCTTGTATTTAGTTGGGGAAGATGTTTAGCTCATGTGGGAATTTTAGTTAATAAAAATAATGGTAAATTTGTGCATTGTTTTGTTGATTCAAAAAAATGTATTTATGGAATTTTATTTAATTCTGGATTTGGGAAGCGTTGGAAAAAATCGTATAGACTTAACGTTGAAAAAATGAAGAGGTTTTGTTAATGCCAGAAACAGAACAAAATGAATTTGTTGTTACTGAATCTCCTAATGCTCCTACTGAGATTTTAAACCCTTTAGGAGACATACAGTTTCCGTCTAAAAACAAAACTGAAGAAATACCTCCTATGGCAAGTTATCCGGTTCAGAGGAGTAACAAAGCATCTATTATACCAAAGATTTATGGTACGGTAAGAGTAGCAGGAAATATAATTTGGATGGGACCAAATCATCCTTGGCAACAATCTGAATCTTCTGGAGGAAAAGGAGGAGGGGGTGGGGAGACTGTAACTAATAGTGGAAATCGAAGGTCTTTTTTGATTGGTATTTGTGAAGGACCAGCTTTAGTTCTTAGAGTGTGGAAGGGTAAAGAGGAAATTACTTTTAATCAAATAACAGTTTTTAGAGGGGATGGTTCTGTTGATACTGGCATTGAAGATTTGATAGGCGAAGACTTTACTAATTATCCAAATACTTGTTGTGTTTATTTTGATGAGTTTGAACTTGGTTCTTCTGAACAAGTGCCTAATTTTACTTTTGAAGTAACAGATCAATTTGACCCTAATAAAATACAAATTTATAATGCTACTGATTTACAAAATATAAATAATGATTTGGATGGTGATTATGAATTAATGAATGATATAGATTGTAGTAGTATTGATAATTGGAATCCTATTGGAGAAGCTGGGGGAAGTGCTTTTACCGGTTCTTTTGATGGGAGAAATTTTATAGTATCAAATGTCACTATAGCTCGTACCACAAACAGTATTAGGATAGGGTTTTTTGGTACGGTTACTAACGCCGAAATTAAAAATTGTATTATAACTAATATCAATATAACGAGTACAGTTAGACTTTCAAGTTGTGGTCTTTTTATTGGCACAATAACATCAGCAACGCCAATTCTTAATATAACAAATTGTTTTGTATCTGGTACAATAACACAAACATCAAGTATTTTTAGTTTAGGTGATGCGGTTGGTGGATTTGTAGGTTTTGCTGATTTAGATAATGGTTCTTTATTAAGATGTGGTTGTGAAGTAATAATTACTTCTGCTATTAAAGGACTTCGTGTGGGTGGATTTGTAGGAATAGCAAGTGCTAATCCGGAAGGAATAATTCAAGATTGTTATGCTACTGGTTCTATTCTCATGCCAGCAGGAGTTCCTTTATATGGAGTTGGTGGATTTGTAGGACAATCTGATTCTGATAATGTAAATCCTAAACAATTAAATATTTTCACAAATTGTTATGCTGCTGTAAAAATAACAGGTAAAAAAGATAATTCCTTTTTTACAATTAGTTCATCTGTAGGTGCGTTTTCAGGCAGATTATCTCTTTCTACTGGTGATTTTAAAGAGTTTAATGATTGCTTTTGGGATAATGATGTTGATAGTGATGTAACGGGTATTGTGGGTGATTTAGATGACTGTGGAAATCGAACAGGAGGAGTTCCTGCTGTTTCTGGAAATCTTGATGTTGTTACTAAATCAAATACTTCAGCCATGTTTCAAGAAGCTACATTTACTAATTGGGATTTTGATGAAGTATGGCAAATAGAAGAAGGTCAAAGTTATCCTACCTTAAGATGGGCTGAAAATGCTTTACCATCAGACGAGAACCCAGCAATAATAATTAAAGATTTATTAACTAATACTCGTTACGGTGGGAACATAGATGAAGTTACTTATATAGATTCTAATTCCTTTACAGAAGTAGAAGAATATTGCGATACTAATGGATTAAGATTTAGTTTTGCTATAGATTCTCAAAAACCTGTATTAGATTGGGTAAAATATATTTTAGACCATTTTTTCGGCTACCTTTTTATGTCTCAAGGAAAAATTCATCTTGGGATTTATAAGGAGGAAAGTTAATGGCTAATAAAACAACTGGACAAACAATAGGTGTAGTGGTTGGGGGTACTATAGGTTTTGCTATAGGTGGTCCTAAAGGTGCTTTAATAGGAGCATCTATTGGATATGCTGTTGGTACAATGATAGACCCTCCTGGAAGTGATACAGGTGATATGCCTCCTATGGCTTCTTATCCTGTGCAACGTTCTAATAAAGGAACACCAATTCCAAAAATTTATGGAACTGCGAGAGTAGCTGGAAATATATTATGGATGGGTGAAAATCATCCTTGGCAACATAAATCAAGTTCAGGTGGTAAAGGTGGTGGTGGTGGAGAAACAGTTACAGATTCAGGGAATAGACGTTCATTTTTAATTGGTATTTGTGAAGGACCGGCAATTGTATTGAGAGTGTGGAAAGGTAAAACGGAATTAACTTCTTTGAATGGGATTACAGTATTTCGTGGTGAAGGAGAAGCTGATACAGGAATCAATGCTTTAACTGGAGAAGAGTTTAGTAACTATCCAAATACTTGTTGTGTTTATTTTGATGAATTTGAAATAGGTAGTGGTGGGGCTTTACCAAACTTTACTTTTGAGGTAACAAGTAAATTTGATCCTACTAAAACACAGATTATATCTCCTACTGAATTACAAGCTATGAATGATGATTTGAATGGTGATTACGAACTTTTGGCTGACATTGATATGACAGGGTTTGATTTTGATCCTATTGGTACTCTTGCTGCGAAATTTACAGGAACTTTTGAGGGAAATTATCACACTATATCAAACCTTACTATTGATTTTCCAGAATTGCCTGCTGTTAATGGTGCAGGTCTATTTGCAGGATTAGATAGTGCGACTGTTCAGAATCTTCTTTTAGAAGATGTTGATATACATGCTCACACTCATGTTGGAGGACTTGCTGGAACAGCAGAGGGCACAACTATTATTCATAGAGTAGGGGTAACGGGAGGTCTTTTTGCAGATAAAGATGTGGTATTTCCTGACGGTGGTTATGGTGGTTTACTTGGAGGAATGGCAGGCACTAACGTATCTATTACAGAATGTTGGGCTAATGTGAATATAACTTTTAATTATGGTGGTTTTCAAGATGGAACGATTGGGGGATTATTAGGAGCAGTTGCAGATAAGTCAACTGTTACAGATTGTTGGGCAGGTGGTAATATGATTTTAGGTGATGCTCCTGCAACAAATTATCCTTGGCAAGGTGGAGGATTTGCTGGTAATGCTAATCAACCTAACGGTCAAATTACAAGATGTTTAAGTTATTGTGATATTCTTACAACAGGTCGACAGACAGGTGGGGGTGATACTGATGTGTCAGAACGAATCGGTGGATTTTTAGGTATGTGGTCAGCAGGTGGACCTCCAATTGATTCTCATTGGGACACTGACGTATCAGGTGTAACTTGGCATGCAAGGGGCAAAGGACCACCGGCAGATGCAGCAGAAGCAGGAATCTTAGGTCATACAACTGTTATTATGCGTCAACAGTCAACTTATGCAAATTGGGATTTTGATAATATCTGGCAGATAGATGAGGGTAATGGTTATCCAACTTTAAGATGGGTTAATATTGCAACTGTAGCGTCTGATGAAAATCCAGCAGTGATTATGAAGGATCTCTTAACAAATGATAGATATGGAGCCGGAATAGATGAGTCTACTTATATAAATACTGCTTCTTTTACAGCAGCAGAAGAATTTTGTGATGCTAATGGATTACGTTTTTCTTTTGCTATTGATAAATTAAGACCTGTATTAGATTGGATTGATTTTATTAACAGTCATTTTCAAGGGTATTTATATTTTTCAGAAGGTAAAATTAGTTTAGGAATATTAAAGGAGGAAACTTCTGTGTTTACTATAACAAGAGATAATTTGGTTATAGAGGAAGGTGAAAATCCTGATCCTCCGGTTCAAATAGAAAAGAGGGTTACTTCTGAAACAGCTAATAGAATAGAAGTTACATGGCGAAATAGAGGTAAGAATTATGATACTTCAGTTGCTATAGCTATGGATGAGGTGGATCAAAGAGTTACAGGAAAAGTTCGTAAAAAGACTATTCAATTAATAGGAATAACTAATAAAGATTTAGCACAAAAAACAGCATATAGATTATTATTTGAATCTATGTATCGATTTTCAACTTATAATTTTATTTTATCTTATCAAAATATGTTATTAGAAGTAGGTGATGTTGGTACGTTATCTGATGGATTTTTATTAACTAATGAAAAGATAAGAATAACATCTATTGAAGAAGATAAAGATGGAAGAGGAATAGCAGTACAAGCTATTGAGGACACTGCTTATATTTATGAACAGTTTGAATTTTTAACACAAGATAGTGAACGAGTAGAAGATGGTCCTCCTGACTTAGAAGATGCCCAAGCTGTTTTTACAGAAAGTTTAGATGACAAAGGTTTTATTATTTCAATAGCTCCGGGTGGTGTTGATACTAATGGTTGGCAAATATATAAATCGTTTGATGATACTACTTATGAGTTTGTAGGACAAGCTAATATAGATGAACCTGATGATGGGGTTACTAATTCAGTTGGAACTACTTTAAGTTCTTTACCCTCTCATAAAACTGGTTCTGTGTATGCTGGTGAAGAAGAGATTATAGTTGATATTGGAATAATTACGGTTTTAGACACTGCTATTACAGACGATTTATTTTTTAATAATAAAAGACTTTGTAAAATAGGCAATGAGATTATTGCTTATAAAACTTGCGTTCAAACTTCTATAGCAGGTCAATGGAAAATAACTGGATTGATTAGAGGTTTGTTTGGAACGGAAGCTGTTGCTCATACATTAGGTGAAACTTTCTGGACTATAAATATTGATTTCAATTTTGGGTATGCTGATTCTGATATAGGTAAAATCATTTATTTTAAATTTTTAACTTTACACGGTTCAAGTATTCAAAGCCTATCAGATGTTTCAGGAATACCTTATGTTGTTCAAGGGGAAGCAAAAAGACCTCTACCAGTATCTTTGATGAGGATACGAGATCGAGAAGGATTAATTACTTATAAAACAGATGATGTTGTTATAGATTTTTACTTTAGTAGTAAAACAGCAGGATTTAATGTAGGAGGATTTGGATCAGTAGGTTGGGGTATTTATATAATGGATCCTGCTTTAATTGCATTAAATATTTTACTTGAAGAGGAAGATGGTACAGATATTCTTGAACAAAGATTTTTATTAAGTGAATATTTTGGAGAACCTGCATTAGATATTTTATTAGCAGATAGAAATGGGAAAAATCCTATAGTAGTAAATATGACACCTGAAAGTGAATTAGTTTCTAATCAAACCAGAAATATAACTATAACTAATATTTGAGAATTAAAATGGATTTAAAATCAAAAATTCCTTATGCTGATGAAGATGGTAATTGGGTTATTGCCAAGGCATCTGGTATCGGCGTAAAAATTGACTTAGCAATTCCGACGTTTGGCTGGCGGGACCTTCTTGGTGAGATTATACCAAGGGAACGTGGGTCAGTAGCACCTGCTTTCACTGCGTTTCGTGGTGGTCAAGTAAAGGACTATGCCTTTAGTGCCGGCGATGAGATTGACCTCATTACATACCATATTCCACATGACTATGTTAAAGGTACGGATATTTTCTTTCATCCACACTGGGGACATAATGGCACAGCAATTTCTGGAAGTTTCGTTTTAGATTATTTTGTCACCTATGCCAAAGGACATGGGCAAGATATTTTCTCAGCCGAAATAGATTTGACTCAGACTATTGTTACTACTGATATTACAACACATCCTCGGTGGAGCCATGAGGTTGATGACATTCAACTCTCGGTGAGTGGTGGCGGGGCATCGCAACTTGATACAGACCTGCTTGAGCCTGATGGAATAATTGAGATGGCTGTTGTTACAACGACTATCCCTATAATTACCGGAAGTGCGGATTCTAATCTGCCATACATTTTTGAAATTGACGTGCATTATCAATCTACAAACACAGCAACAAAACAAAAAGTACCAAACTTTTATATATAAAGGATTTAAAATGGCTATAACATATACAGATAATTTTAGTTTTCCTTTGCTTTCAGATGGGAGTAGTAATTGGGGTTCTGTGGCAAATGGAGCGATGGAGACTTTAGATATTGAAATTAAAGCAGCACAAACTCCAATAATTTCTATGGCTACAAGTCAAGTTCTTGTAAATAAACGATTAGGTACTGTATTACTGAAACATTTTGATAATGATTAGAAAGGAAATATTATGACAACAGCTTATAGTGAAGAAAATAGTATAGGTATGGTTGCAATAGTGGCTACTATAGATCATAGTTCTGCTACTGCACAAAATTTGTATTTGGTTCCAACTGGATTTAGATTTTTATGGGATCACACTAAAATAGAAGCAGCAGGAGATGAAACTAATACTGATATTACATTAGGACAAGTGGGAGCTTTAACTGATTTTATTGGTACTACTCAATTAAATAATTTAGATACTCAATATGATGAAATTAAAGTACAACCTATTCAAGCTGATCCTCCAGTTAAACAAAAATCTTATGCTGCTGGAACTCAATTGCAAGTAGATGTTGTTGTAGCTAATGGTAATGCTAATAACACATATTTGGTTTTTGGAACGTTAAAGTCTGTGTGATGAATTGTCCTATTTTAAAGAAATTGGAAAGATTAAAATACAAAGTAAAGATTCTCAAACAGGAAAAAGAATCTTTACTTTGTAAAATTAGAGAATTAATGCAGGAACTTAGAAAGGATAAAAATGGCAAAAGCTGATAAAAAAATGCCTATTTTTATATCACATTTCACGGAAAATACTCCTTATCAAAAAGAAGTATTAAACCTTCAACGTAGTTTAAAGAAATTTAATCTTGATTATCATATTGAAGAAATAAAATCTTTAGGTAGTTGGAGAGCCAATTCTAATTGGTGTGCTTGGCAAGTGCAAGCAATGTTAAAAAGGTATCCTAATAAAAATATATTAAGAGTAGATTGTGATGCTATTATTCAACAATATCCTTCTTTGTTTTTAGAAGAAGATTTTAATGCTGATATAGCAGCAGTGATTTGGAAGAATTCTAAAATGCGTCCGGGAGGTGAATTTTTAGGGGGCACAATGTTTTTTGCTAATAATAAAAAAGTAAGATGGATTGTTGATGGTTGGGTTGAAGATTGTAAAAGTTTTCCTGATCAAAGAAATGGGGATATGCTTTGTAATTTAATTCAAAGCTATCGAGATAAATTAAACTTTCAAAAACTTCCATTATCTTATTGTTGTATTTTTGATTTAATGAAAAGTGAAGTGGATGTACCTGTGATAGAACATTTTCAAGCCAGTAGAAGATTTAAAACTCTTATAAATCAACAAGGGTAAAAATGCCTCTTTATGATATAGAACAATTATTTGCTTATAAAAAATCTTCTACTTGCGTGTTTTTAGGTAGTGGAGCTTCCATTAATAACATAACAAAAAAACAATGGACATTAATTAAAAAGCAAGATGTATGGGCTGTAAATAATTGGGTTTATCATCCTTTTATTGTGCCTGATTTTTATCATGTAGAAACAAAGCATTATGGATATGACATATTACAAAAACGTTTTGAGGAAAAAATAGAAGCTTATAAAAATACTAAATTTATATTTCCAAGAGGAAAAAGGATTAAATTTTTTAATGGTACGTCTAAAAGATTATGTTTTGTTGTGCCAGAATGCATGAATATTTATGAGTATGAAATAAAAAGTAGGGATCCTAAAAGAAAACACAATCCTTTTAATGCAAATTATAAAATAGATTCTTGTTATTACACAAAAAGTTATGACATGTCTATCACTACTATATTCGAAATCCTATATTTATTTGGATACAAAAAAATTATTTTATTTGGAGTAGATTTAATAAATTCTCTTTATTTTTGGACAGGTAATGATCCTAAGTATGGGAAAGTTCATCATCAAACAAATAAATCACATGAAGGAAAAAATTCAAATGATCCTCATGCTACATATAAAATAAAAGATTTTATAATTGATTTTAATGAACGATGGATGAAACCTGTAGGTAGAGAAATATTTATTGGACATAAAAAAACATTATTATATCCAGATTTAAGATTAGATTCTTTGAGGAAGTAATATGAAAGTTTATATAGAAAATAGTGATAAAAATTCAAATGAATTAGGTGGAAAATCATTATTCTGTAATAGGCTTGCTAAATCATTAAGAAAAAAGGGAGTACATGTATTTTCTGATTCTAAAATAAAAGTAGATGTGTCTTTAAATGTAATTAGAATAAATCATAATAATTCTAAAATAAAATTATTAAGACTTGATGGAATATGGCATGATACGGGTAAAAATTTTAAAGAAAAGAATTTAGCTATTAAAATAAATCTTCAAAAAGCAAACGGAGTTATATACCAATCTTATTTTTCAGAACAAATGGGAAATAAATATTTAGGTAAAGCTTCTTGTCCGGTAAAAGTAATATGTAATGGAAGTGATCCTTCTTTTTATGAAGATATAAAACCTATAAGAATAAAAAAGATTATCATAATGGCTATTTCAAAATGGCGTCCTCATAAAAGATTAAGAGATATTATAGAATCTTTTCTTTTAGCTGAAATAAAAAACAGTATACTTGTAATAGCTGGAGATACTTTAAGAAGTGAATTAACAGAAAAAGAAATATATAAATATAAACAAAATAATAAAATAAAATTTTTAGGTCATGTTGATCAGAAAATTCTTGCTTCTTATCTTAAAGCCGCTTCAGCTTCTATTCATTTATGTTGGTTTGATTCTTGTCCTAATAGTGTGATAGAATCTATAGTGGCCGGAATCCCTGTTATTTGTAATAATGTAGGGGGTACTTGGGAGATAGTGGGTGCTGCTGGTGGTTATGTCCTTCCTCTTGATGATCCTTATGATATGAATCCTGTTGATTTATATCATCCTCCTGAAATAAATAGGGGTAGAATTGCTGCTGCCCTTATAGATTGTATAAGAAAGAAACCAAAAATGATTAATAAAAATGTTTTAATTGATAATATAGCAGATCAATACTTAAAATTTATGAAAGAGCTTTTATGTCAGATTTAATTTCTATTGTAACTACTTTGTTTAATTATAAAGAATATATAGCTGATCTCATTGAATCTGTTTTAAAACAAACATATACTAATTGGGAATTGATTATAATGGACGATGCCAGTAAGGATAATCCTTATTCAATCATACAACCTTATTTAAAAGATGGTAGAATTAAGTATTTTAAGTGGTGTAAAAATAAAGGATACAGTGCTGCTAAAAATCAAGCAATAATATATTCTAAAGGTGTTTATATTGTAATGATAGATTCCGATGATATGTTATTAAAAGATTCCTTAGAAATAAGATATAATGCTTTAAAAAATTCTGATAAATTATGGGTGCATGGAGAGGCTTTAATATTACAGAAAGATGGAACTCTTTCTGATAGAACTACTGTAGTTAAAAAAAATTATAGAAAACAATTACAAAAAGAAGGAATGGATTTAACAAAAACTTATCATCATAGATTAATACACGCTCAATCAGTTATGCTTAAAAGAGAACTTTATAAAAGAGTAGGTTTATATGACGAAACTTTACGATTTTCTTCTGATAATGAAATGTGGAGACGGATTATTGCTTTGGGTTATATTCCTATTCATTTAGAAAAATTTGTTTCTAAATATAGAGTACATGATAGAAGAATGAGTAGGTCTCAATATAAAAAAGATAGAATTAAAAAAACAAAAGAATATATTATTCAAATAGTAAAAACAAGAGTAGCTGAAGGCATTAATGAAATTAATACTAAACTATTGAAAGATTAAAATGAACATAATTGCTTTAATTCCAGCAAGAGGTGGTAGTAAAGATATCAAAGATAAGAATATTATAGATTTGAATGGTATGCCTATGTTGGCTTATTCTATTACGGCAGCCTTAAAATCAAAAGTAAATGAAGTTTGGGTATCTACAGAAGATAAAAAAATAAAAGAAATAGCTTTAAAGTACGGAGCAAAAGTTATAGATCGTCCAAAACAATTTGCTACTGATAAGGCTTCTACAGAAAGTGTTATTGGTCATTTTCTTACTGAAATAAAAAATGTTGATATAATAGTTTTAATTCAACCCACTTCTCCTATGATTTTGCCTAATGATTTAGATAAAGGTATTCATAAATTTATTAAGAGAAAATATACTACTCTTTTCAGTGCTTCCAAAAGTAATGATATGTTACTTTGGGATAATAAATTAAAACCTATTAATTATAATCCAATGAATAGAGGTACTCGACAAAGTAGAAAAAAATTTACTTTACACGAAAACGGAGCTTTTTTTATATTTAGTAAAAAGTTCTTTCTTAAAAAAAAGTGTAGATTAGGAGGAAGAATAGGATTCAGCGAAATGCCATATTGGCGATCATTTCAAATAGATGATAAAGAAGATTTATCTAATATAAAAAAATTAATGTTTGGAAGGAATTTTTAATGAATAGATGTGTATTAGTAGCAGAAATTGGTATTAATCATAATGGTAATTTAGAATTAGCTAAAAAAATGATTGATAAAGCAGCTGAAGCAGGTTGTGATTTTGTAAAATTTCAAAAAAGAACTATAGAAAAAGTTTATACTAAAGAAGAATTAGATCGATATAGACAATCTCCTTGGGGAATTACTAATCGAGAACAAAAGAATGGTTTAGAATTTGGAAAAAAAGAATATGACATAATAGATTATCATTGTAGAAAAAAAGGAATTAGCTGGTTTGCTTCTCCTTGGGATGTGGAATCTGTTAAGTTTTTATCCCAATATGATCCTTCTTATATAAAAATAGCTTCTGCCTGTATTTCAGATATTTCTTTATTAACAGCTATAAAAAAAACAAATATTCCTATTATTCTTTCTACAGGAATGTCAACTAAAGAAGAAATAAAGCATGTTGTTGATTTTTTAAATCTAAATCTTCATTTTATATTAGCTTGTACTTCTACCTATCCTACTTGCAATGAAGAAATGAATTTAAATTTTATTAAAACCCTTAAAAAACAATTTCCTAATTATTGTGCAGGGTTTTCCAATCATAGTCCTGGAGCTTTTTATAGTTGTGTGGCTGCCGCATTAGGGGCAGAGATGGTGGAGTTTCATTTTACTTTAGATAGAAGTATATATGGTTCCGATCAAGCTTCCAGTATAGAGACAACAGGATTAAATATTATTGTCAAACATATAAGAAATTTAGAAAAAGCTATGGGAAGTGGAAATTGGGAATTATATGACAGTGAAAAAAAAATACGAGCTAAGTTGAGGAAATAAATATGAATATAAACATAGGTGGAACTAAAAAATGGAATGTTATTACTCCAGAGTATAAAAAGCTATGGACTGTAATGGACATCGCAGGGAAACCCGACATCCTTTATAATATTAATTCAAGAGAGCTTTTTCCTTTAAAAGATAATGTAGTAAATAACTACTATACTTCTCATACTTTGGAACATATAAAACCATGGATAGTTTTATATGTTCTTAGGGAGATGTACAGAACTTTAAAACCTGGAGGATTAATTTATATTATTGTGCCAGATTTTTATATCGCAATGCAAAAATATATGGAAAAAGATTTTAATTGGTTTATTAAAAATCATGGTAGAAAAAGAATAAAGAATCATTATCCAAATACAATGTTAGGTCATTTGACATTATGGTATTGTTCAAGCCCTCATGAAAAAATAAAAAGTGGGCACAATTCAGCTTTTGATTGGGAAACTTTAAAATGGTATGTTAATGAAGCTGGGTTTAAAAATATAAAACAAAGAGAACATGATAAATGTTCTAAAATATTTAAAGGTTTATCTTTTAAAAAACAAGCCAAAACAAGTTTATATTTGGAAGCAGAAAAATGAAAAAAAGTATACCTATTTCATCTCTTTGTTTTGAGTACAGGGATAGTATTCTGTTTTGGGTTTTTCTTTTTAAATTAAATAAAACAAAAGTGATTAGGGATTTTATATTATCATGTCCTAATCATAAACTTAAAAAAGATATTACTAAAGGGATTGTCGAAACGTATCCTGATCGATTGGATTTAATGCTACAAAAAAAGGATAGTATTCTTACATTTTTTGGAAGAAGTTTCTTTAGGCTTTTATCAATAAAAGAATCTGTTAAGATAAGAGGCCAATTACGTTACATTTCAGTGATTGCAAAAGGGAATAAATTATATCCTATGGGAGGAACAAAAAGACTCGTATCTCTTATATTATTGGGTAATAGAAATGTTAAAATAGTTATAAAAAAAGAATCTGAATATAAAAAATGGAAAGATTATTCTTTAACAAGTTCTTATTTTCAAAATGTTCCTGAAAGTATTGTAATAGAATATAAAAAATGGAAGCAATTATTTATCGAAAAGGATTTTCATTATGAATCAAAACCTGTTTAAAAAAATAAAAGTTTTGCAGCCCGATAGAGGTCATTATAAATGTTATCAAAATTTTAATAAAATAGGTTTGAAAGGACAAAGACCTGTAGAAGAACGATATAATATATATAAACTCTATAAAATTATAAATAAAAATTCAGTAGTATTAGATTTAGGATCTAATATTGGATGCATGTCCCTTTATGTCGCAGAAACAGCTAAAGAAGTTCATGGGGTAGAATTTTATCCTGATTTTAATAAAATAGCTGAACTTATAAAAAAAGAAATAGGTATTTCTAATTGTTTTTTTCACACTAAAAAACTTTTAGATTTTAAAACAAAACAGAAGTTTGATGTAATTTTATCTTTAGCTGTTCATGGTGCTTCTATGGAAGGTTTTATAAATTTGACTGAAAAAATCTATAAAGAAATGCTGAAGAAAAATGGTTATCTATTATTTGAAAGTAGGTATTTTAAAGGTAAAATTCCTAACAGTAAATTTACAGATCATCTTCAATCTGAGGGGTTTGTGATAAAATGGACTGGTAATTGTCAATGTAAAAATAATTATAATGATAAACAAAATCTTTTTAGAACTTTTCATGTATTCAGATTGGAATCAAAATGAATATAAATATAGGTGGAACTAAAAAATGGAGTAGTGTTGCTCCGGAATATAGAAGGTTATGGTGTGTAATGGATATTGCGGGTAAGCCTGATATTCATTATGATATTAATTCGGAGAAACTTTTTCCTTTAATTGATAATTCTGTAGATAATTATTTTAGTTCTATGACTTTAGAACATATAGAACCTCAAATACTTCCTTTTTTTCTTAAAGAATTATACAGAACATTAAAACCTGAAGGAAAAATTAGGATAATAGTACCGGATATTAAAATAGCTATAAAAAAATATCTGCTTAATGCTACAAAAGGAGGTGTGTTTAGACCTCTTTATTATCCGAATACTTCTTTAGGTCTTTTAATGGCTTATTTTTATACTCCAAAGAAAAAAGGAAGGGATGGTCATAGTACTGTTTTTGATTGGGAAACTTTAGTGTATGTTTTTAATCAAGCTGGTTTTAAGAATGTAAAAAGAAAAATGCACGGAGAGTGTTCTAAAATATTTAAGGGATTAGATTTTCAGCGATATGAAAAACATGGTTTATATATGGAAGTTATAAAATGAAAGAAATGCAAGTAAATATTGTTGATTCTAATTTAGTAGAAATGCTTCCTGAAATACAATTAAAAAAAATAGAAGTAAAATTTCCTAAAAGAAAACTAACCATGATTCATATAGGAGGGTATGATGGGGATCTTGATTTAATATATTCAAAGACTTTTAAAAAAATAATAATACATACAATAGAACCTTGTCCTAAAAATTATAAGTATTTAAAAAATAAATTTGATTCTAATCCAAAAGTAATTCCTTATCATATTTGTATTTCAGATTATGATATGTTAGTTCCTTTTTATTTGTATTTAAGAAAAGGGAACATTAAAAATAATTTATCTTCTCAATCTAATAGTTTATTTCCTTCTTTTCATTCTGGTAAAGATAATGAAGAAAGTAGGCAGATTAATATTTTTTCTTTATCCTTAAATTCTTTTTGTTTAAAAAATAAAATTGAAAAAATTGATTTACTTAGAATAAATTGTGAAGGAGGTGAATTTAAAATATTTTCTAAACAAGCTAATCTTTCTTTTTTAGATAAAGTTAATATTGTACATATATTTATTCATGGGAAAGCTTTAGAATTTCTTGGTGTTAAAAAAAATCAAGCAAAAATCCGTATCAATCAACAATTAAAACATTATGGTTTTGAATTATTATACGGGTATGATTTAACAAAAACTATTAAATATCCGGTTGGACATATACAACAAATATGGATAAAGAATAATTATGAGTGAGTGTTTAAAAAAAGCTTTAGAAATAATCAATCCGGATTTAAAATATGTTCTTGAATTTGGAGTATATAGGGGTCGTTCTATAAAACATATAAGAAAAGAACTTGATTCTTCTTATAAGGTATTTGGTTTTGATTCTTTTGAAGGATTGCCAGAGGACTGGATAGGAGCTAAAACTAAAGAAAGAATAAATGGTATTAAGACAGGTAGAAAAATTGACGTTAAAAAAGGACATTTTAACGTCAATGGAATGATGCCTGATATTAATGAGGTTACTTTTTATAAAGGATGGTTTAAAAATACTATACCTGAATACATAAAAAATCATAAAAATTTAATTGGTTTAATTCATATCGATTGTGATTTATATTCTTCTACAAGAGATGTTTTATTTCAATTAAATTCTTTTATAATTCCTAACACATTGCTTTGTTTTGATGATTGGTTTTATAATAGTAGTTCCAAATATAATGATGGAGAACGAAAAGCTTTTTTGGAATGGTCTTATTTTTTTAAAAGACAATTTGATTATATAAAATTTTTAGGCAGTGAAAGTAAAAAGGCTCAACAAAAACTTATTAGAATTTTAAGGTAAATATGTATAAACTTATTATATATGATTTTGATGGGGTGATGACAAATAATAAAGTTCTTGTGGATCAGAATGGCAAAGAATCTGTATTTTGTAATAGAGATGATGGTTGGGCTATAAGAAAATTAAAAGAACAAGGATTTATTCAAATAATATTATCATCTGAAAATAGTCCTATTGTTTTAACAAGAGCAAAGAAATTAAACATTCCAGCTTTTGTAAACAAAATAGATAAAATAAAAGAATTTCCTAAATTCTTAAAAGAATATAAATGTAAACAAGAAGAAGTTATTTATGTTGGTAACGGATTAAATGATATTGAAATAATGAAAGAAGTAGGTTTGTCTTTTTGTTCAGCAGATGCTCATCCACAAATACAAAAAATAGCTATGGTTATTTTAAAAACAAAAGGAGGAGATGGAGTTATATTAGAAATGTTAGAACGATTAAAAACTAAATAGAATATTTAGAAGTGTACTGGGTCCTTTCCAAAAGCTTTTGCCGGCTCAAACTCCAGTACACTTCTTTTTATTTTTTATTTAGTCTATTTCTTCAATAGTATCATCTACCCATAAGTTTACTGGCTGCAAAGCTTTATTAAATGTACTTTGACATAAACAAATTTTTCCTCCTTTTGCAATTTGTTTTCGTTTTTCATCTGATAATTCCCAAACACTTGTTACTTGACCATTCGTTCCTTTACATACTGGTAAAGGAATATATTCAGGTTGATCTTCAGCAAATATACAATTTTGACCTTTAAATTTTATTGGTTTCATATTTTAATTGCCTTTCTTTTAAAATTTGTTATTTACAGAAATCTTCAATGAGACTACATATTAATTTTATAGGGCCTAATATTAAATTACCTAAAACATTAACCCAATCATATTCAGAATTTTTATATTCTATATAAGTCATATATATTCCACAACAAAACCAAATAAAGATTCCTATAATTATAATTATTATTGTCTGTTTCATATCTTGATCACCTTTCCAATTTGAAATGCTAATTCGTGTGTTACAATAATAAACTGTACTTTAAAGTCCATAGATAATTCTTCTAATAGTATTCTTATTTTTTCTCTGTTTTGTAAATCAAGATTTCTAAAAGGTTCATCCATTATAATAATTCTTTTTAATGCTGGTTTAGATAATACAATACAAGCTAATCTTAAAGCTAAAGCAGCTACATCAATTACACCACCACTATCAGAATTTAAAACATCTTCTATTTCATGTCCGTCTTTTAATAAAACAAGTTTAGCTTCTGTCCTACCTCTTTTCCTTTCAAAGTGAATTTTAAATCCATAAGTATCTCCAAATACTGCTTCTAAACATTTACTAACCACACCTTCAATTCGTTCATGGGCTTGTTGTTGTACTAATTGTGCTATTTGTTGTGTTATAGTTTGAGCTTCTTGAATATATTTTAATTGTTGGTTAGATTCTTTGAGGTTTATCTTTTCTTCTTTATATTGTTTTATAGCAGATTTTCTATCTGCAAGAAGGTCATTAACTTGTTTTCTTTTTTTAAGTAAATTCATTCTCTTTCAACCAATCTATTAAAATAAGTTTCTAATTCTTCTTTTGTAAAATTCATTAAAAAATCAAAAGACAATCCATGAGTTCTTAACAATATTTCTCCTATTAGATTTGTATAGTAACCCATCCATTTTAAATTTTCTATCATATTTTTCATTATTCAGTTTCTTCCCATTCTTCTTCAAACTTTTCTACAACATTTTCAAATTCTTTAATTAACTTTTTTTCTTGTTTTTGTAATAATACTAATTTCAATGTAGCTGCTTTTAAAGTAGTACAAGCAAATATATCTTTAAGTTGTTTCATAACTTCTTCTAAAGCACCTGCAGCTTTATTTGCTTTTTGTTTTACTTCTTCTACCTTTTGTTTTAATTTTGTATATTTTTTTAAAGAGCCCATTAATTATCCTTTCCTTTTATTATAAATATCTATTTCCCACTTGCAAATGTTAAGCACGCAAATATAGTTGTAAAGATACCTGTTTCAAAATAAATCATAATTATTAAAAACACTTCTATTATCCAACGTCCTATATCAGATTTTTTCATTATGCTCCCATTGCTTTCATAATTATATTTTGTATTGGTTTTAAAATTTTATTTTTTTGTAAATAATGTTTCATAGCTTCAGTAAAATCTAAATCAGTATCTCCTAATTTTTCAAGTTCTTGTATAAAAGATTTCATATTTACATTTTCTAAAGGATTATCCGTAGACATTATTTCAAGATATTTATCTTTTGAGGTATCAAGATAATAAGGTTTTACTTCTCCAGTTTCTAACAATAATCCCACTTGTGGTTTATAATTTATCTCATCTGATTTTCTTCTCATCAATGAACCACAATTAAAAATTTCAGTAGATCCAATATTAGTTTGAAAACCTTTATGATTGTCTCCATAAACAATTATATCATATCCTAATTTTCTTTTTCTATTTAATTTATTTTCTTTTGGAGCATTAGGATAAGATTTTCCTTCTATCCATTTATATTCATGAACAATTGCTAACATGATAATTTTTTTATTTACTTCAGCCATGCAAGGTACTATTTGATAACCAAAAGGAAAACCAAACAAAGTTATATCAAGGTTGTCTTTTATTTTAGTTATATGTGTGGCACTGATAGGATATATAATTCCTTGTTTTACTAAATTCCAATAAGCACTCTTTTTAATATCTTCAAAATTGTGTAAAGGTAAATCGTGTTGTCCTGGTATAGCATACATTTTTGGTAGGTGGTCTCCTGCCCAATTTGTTAGTTCGGGAGGACTGTTCCAACGATCAAAAATATCACCAGCACAAAGAATAGGGCAATTATATTTTTCCTGTAATTTAGTTATCTCGCTCAAAGGTCTTGCCATAGCTTCAAACCAATCCGGTTCTGCTGACCGCCAGATAGGAGCATTCAAAGACAAATGAATATCAGCACAACATATAGCAATTATTTCTTTGTTTTTTTTCCGCATAGAGGACACCTGTTTTTTGTTATTAGTTTTAATTCTTTTTCGTTTTCTTTTAATCGTTTTTTATATAAGCATAATCTATCCTCATAAAATTTTATATTATTAATTAAACTTGAAAGTTCTTCTCTTTGTTTTATTAATGTATTTTTTTCCTTTTGAATTCTTTCTATCAGTTTAAATGAAGGTGGTCTACTATTTACTGTTTTTTGCAGATTTTGACAGGTTTCTATTAAATTTGCCAGTTTTTCTGTGTTTAAGGCAATTTTCTGTAAACGTAAACCCTTTTTCAGCCCTATTCCACCACATAGGACTTGATTTAAGCTGTTTTTATGCTGGGAGGCATATAATTCTATTGATTTTATAAGATCGTCCAGCATAGAACATTTTAAAGCTTTTTCTTTATACTGTTTATCTAAGGATTCTACGTTTTCTAAATCCTCATTTATTTTCTTAACGTATTCCAATTCAACTCGTTTTTCTTTAACGGATTCTAATCTCGAAGAAATTACTTTAATCATAGTATCGGTAGTGTTTTTGTTTTTTTGTATTTTTGATAAAGTAGAATCAATCACATCTAAATTCACAATCATATTTAATTGTCGGGATACTTCTCCTGCTGTTTTACAAAACCAAAAAGGAGCATCGTGTTGTCCTTGAAAATTTATATCTGATAAACCTAATACTTTTTGAATATCTATAGGGACATCATTACCAAAAGCTTTAAATTTTTTACTCTTTTTCTGTCCTATTTTTTTTAGTTTATATAAGTTAATGTATTTACTTCTAATGCGTATTATTTTTCTTTTATTACAAGTAATTTGAATAACAGTTTTATCTGCGTCCCAATTAATAACAGAATCTCCAGATGGTTTATTTTTAGCTACATATTTTATAGCTCGAAGGATTGTACTTTTACCAGCATAGTTAGAACCAATAATAACATTAACATAAGGACTAAAAGTAATGTCCTGTTTTTCTTGAGTCATAAAGTTTTTTATTTGTAATCTTTCAATCATTAAATTCTTTTTCTAATGTTATAAGAAAAATATTTAAATCTAACCATCCAGTACTTATAAAAATAAGTCCACTTTCACATTCACTAACAACCGCATTGGCATCTGTATTTTTGATAGCTTTTTTTAATTTATTAAGTATTTCTTTACCATTCATTTTATAACTCCAATAATTCAATTTCTGTAGAACAACAACTTGTTCCACCTCCCATAGCAACTCCAAAAATATTCATAAACTCATGCATTTGTCCTATCCAATAATGAGTTTTAATATTGTAATGATGAGTTTTAAAAATTTGATTTATATATTTTTCCGTAGATACTTGTTTCCAATATTTTAAAAATACCATTTCTCCAACGGGAAATAATTTAACTCTAATTTGATTATTAAGATTGTATGTTTTCATTTTATCTCCTTTTGTGTTTTTCTTCATACCAATCATAAAAAACTTTCATTAGAATAATATAAGAAATATAACCACAAAATATATACCATATATAATCTAATATTTTTTTACTTGGTTTTTTATTATAAGTTAAATAATCAAACAGAGTTCCTATTAAAGCACAAATAATACCAACACCAAACCAAGATATAATCCATTTCCACATATATTTTCCTTTTCTTATATTTATATAATAACAAGAATCATTAAAAAATATCAAACTTTTTTCTTTTTTCTTTTCTTCTTTTTTATTATTCTCCAACGTTCTCCCAATTCTACCAAAGACGAAGTACCAAAAACATATTTTAATAGTTCTTCATGTTTTTCTAAATGAATTTTATACCAGTCTGCAAATTCAAGGTTATCAAATCTACCTAAACGAGCTAATACTTCAGCTCTTGCTGATTCTTCTATTAACTTTAAAATATGTTTAGCTTGTGATTTTTTTATTTTATTTTGGATAATCATTTTTTGTTCCACAATTATAACATTTCCATATTTGATGTTTTTCATCCCATCTAACTTCATCTTCATCACAAGAAGTACATTTAAAAACTTGTGCTTCTTTATGATCTAAGGAAGAAGACCTTTTTAATTTTATGTTTGGAGATTCAAATTTTTGTATACTTTTAATATGTTTAGGTTTTATTTTTTCTAAAAAATTATTTAATGTTGTTCCAAATATTTTGTATTCTGCTTTTAAATAAAAACAAGGAACATCATTTAAAGAAGTTTGTAAATCTCTTAATCTTTTATAAAAATAAAAAGGTAAAAAAATCATAGCTTCTCTTCTATTTCGTTTTACTATTAATAACCAAGCATAAGATTTTGCTTCTATACTATCTGAAATAACTTGCTGAATAAAAGATATGTAAGGTCCCGGTTTATCATTTGGATTAGTTGATGTTTCAATTATATCAGCAAAGGTGCTTTTTGAATAACCTCTTTTTAATTCTATAGTGCATATATTAATAAGTGGTTGTCCGATAGGATCTGTCGCTTGCACATCTCCATATTGTCCAAAAGCGACACCATTTGTTTTCTTTCTTGTTGTAGCCATAGCCCCACTACCGGCAGTTCTCCAAAACACATCATTTCTTTTATTTTTAGTCCACCATAAAGAAAGTTTCTTACAAATTTCTCTTTCAAAAGAAGAACCTTTTCCATGTCCTTTAGCCATTATTAATTTCCTCCATAATATTTTCTTTAATTCTTTCTCTTAATTCACAATGAGGACAAGGTTTTTCTTTCTTTTTAATCCACCAAGGAGTTTTAACAATTTCTCCTCCACAAGCTTCTACTAATTTACAATATTCTTCTTCTGAGTAAATAGATTTTGATTCATGTGCCCACCAATCAAGACGTTTATTCCAATTTTTAATTACTTCTTCTTCATTATTCCCAAAAGCTTCTCTAAAACAATATCTATGAGAACACTTAATACTCCATAACCATTTATGACCAAAAGTACCATACTCTTCTCCTTCTATTGCTATATTTTGAGTACCACATTCACATATTACTATTTTCATTATTTAATCCTTCCGTGTAAATATTCTTCTAAGGGTATAGCTTCTAATTATAGAAATAATAGTAAGCCAAAAACCAATATAAAGATTATCAGATAAAGCAATATGATAATTAAATAATGGAAATATAAAATGGACACTGGCAAAGGATATTCCAAAACCAACTATTACATTAGTACAACTTTCTGTTAGACTTCTTCTTCTTGTTTGCATTTTTAATCCTTATAGATTTTATTCCTAATTCTTCCATCACTTTTTTCCAACCTTGTTTTGAAATTTTATCTTTTTTTAATTCGAATATTTTAGTTCCTTCAAAAGGTAAGGCTACTAAAGGATAATTCTTTTTTGAATATATAGATTTTTGTTTATGAATTTTTTGATATATTTTTAAATGATTTTTAAGTTCTCCTCGTATATATTTAATAGCTGTTTTTTCACCGACTCCTTTTATACCAACAATCTCATCTGTAGTACATCCAGAATAACATTTTACTAAGGACCATATGTCAGGAATAATTCCATATTTTTTTTTAAATCCTTGTAATGTTAATATTTTTCCTTTTTGTGGATTATAAAAAGATGTATTAAAACGAATGCATTGATATAAATCTTGGTCGGCACTTATTATTATAGCTTCATCTTTATGCGATAAATGTAAACAAATGGAAGCTATTAAATCATCACCTTCGTATCCTTTTTGGCAAAATATATTTCTATATCCTATTTTTTTTAAATAAACTTTACGAAGTTTTTTCATTTGAAATCTAAATGCTTTTTCAAATTCAATTTCTTCATCTGTTAAATCTTTATATCTATTTTTTCTTTTCTTTTTATAAGCAGGAAATATTTCTTCTCTTTTATTAGTCCCGGAATCCCAGCAGAAAACAATATGTTTAGTTCTAAATTGTTCCTGTAAAGCTATAATGGTTTTTAAGAATCCATAGATAACCCCTGTCGGAGTATTCCCATAACTTAAACCTCCCATAGAATGTTTAGCTCTATGACACAAGTAATTACAATCAATAATTAACCATTTCTTATTCATCTTTTTTTCTTAGATTTCCTACTGTTTTTATTTTTTCCTTAGCATCTTTCAATATTTGTTCTTCTTTTAATATTTTTCTTATTTTTTCAGGTAAACCATAAGCTATTTGAAAAGACCATTTCCAAATTTTTATATGAAAAGTTATATATTCATATACATCTTCATAATTGCTATAACGCATGATTGTTGTATATATTTTAAAAAATGGGATTTGTAAATCAAGATAAAGTAAGTTGGAGGGTCTTTTAATTTTCATTTTAATACCTCTTCTTTCTTTTTATATTACAGGCTTCTTCTATCTCATCCCAAATATCTGAAACTATACTTATCAAATCTTTTTCCATATTTTCTTTTTCTATATATTTAATAAGTTTTGTTCTTGTACCTTTGAATTTAAATTCAGAAGCTATAATTGTATTTCCTTTTTGTTTCCAATGATTCTCATCTATTAAATAATCAACACAAGAACCAGTATTATCAAAACCAAATGAATGATAAATAGGAACAGTTACTATTCTATCTTTTCCTGTTATACGATTTTTCTTAGTCTGCAGTAAACATTCTATTCCTAATTGTCTTTTCTTTCCTTTAACTGTTTTTGTAATTTTTCTTTTAATAGAAGACCATATTTCTAAACAAGCATAAAAACGTAAAGCCCTGCCTCCTGATCTTGTTTTCTTTTCAAAACCAAATCCTAAATTATCTCTTGTCTGACTTAATATAATTAAAATAGATCCTGATTTTTTTAGAGGAGCTAATAGCCTTCTTAAACCTGCTGAATTCTTTTTAGCTTTCCCATCACCATAAGAACCAGCCGCTTTCTTTCCTTTCTTGTGAGCTGTTTTATGTTCTTCAAATTTACTTGCTTCGTCTGTAGAACTTAAACTATCCATAGAATCAAGTATATAAATAAAAGGCTGTTTTCTTTTTATGGCGTCATCTACATTATAATAAAATTCTTCAATAGTAGAAGAGAATAAAGGATCTCCGTATTCTTTTGTACAATTAGGAGGTTCTGCCCTATTAGCTACTCCTTTACCAAAAAATTTCTCGATGTCCATTAAAACCCCATCTTCACTATTATCATAAATAAATCTATATTTATCAAAATTTGGATTTAAACTTGCTTCTGCTAAACAAGTATAAGCAAGAAATGTTTTACCTGAAGCAGAATCCCCTACAATATAATAATATTTACCTTTAGCAAATCCTCTATAAGGTTTATCCGTACAAGCTAAATTTAAAAGAGTGCTACCAGTACTTACATAATCTTTACCAGTTATTTTCCTTTTTGATTTCTTTCTTGTTAATTTATCTTTAGTTTTCATTTTCATATTTTTTCATTTTTCAAAGTAATAGTAGGAGCTTTTATTCTAAGCACAGCTACACCATCAATACATATCCATAATTTATGACCAGTAGCTCCTATTTGAATTCCTACAACTTCTTTAGCTTCATAATCTTCTAATTTAATTTCTTTACCATTCTTATCAGTAAACATAATATACTTTCAAAAATAAAGGGCAGGGACAAATTTTTATCTATCCCTGCCCTATTGTTCAGCTTCCATGCTTTTTATCATCGCATTCATCCCACACAGGACAAGCACGACATCCTTTAAGTTTATCAGTATCTTTCCCAAAGGAACCTTTAGTAGGACATGCTATTTTTTTTTACGTTTCTTAGTTGTCTTCTTTTTCTTAGTTGTTTTCTTTGCTTCCTTTTTCTTAGATTTCTTAGTTGTTTTCTTCTTAGATGTTTTCTTCTTCTTTTTCTTCGACTTAGGCTCATCATCGTCATCATCATCGTCATCATCATCATCGTCATCGTCATCATCATCATCATCGTCATCATCATCATCATCGTCATCATCATCATCATCGTCATCATCATCATCATCATCATCATCATCATCATCATCATCGTCATCATCATCATCATCATCATCATCATCATCATCATCATCATCATC
>SDBV01000573.1_pt1 | contig 53041 bp, 49 predicted proteins | sample 2277081 | NCBI WGS metagenome assembly SDBV01 (sample SAMN10402039, study PRJNA504765) | marine sediment metagenome | isolation source: marine sediment core GS10_PC15, 223 cmbsf | place: Arctic Ocean: Southern Knipovich Ridge | collected 2010
TTATCAAGTCTATGAAATTCCTTGCCCTGCTGTCTGTACCAACGATCAAAATGCTTCTGGTAGTTATTAAAGTGCCTTTAAATATAAAACCCCTCTTTGACAGCACTCTAAACATATATACCAGCACAATCTTTTCAAGGGTTATAAGAATAGCTGCTGTTGCAAAAGTAAAACCTATAAAAAGCCTGCTAATATTATGCATCTTAAAAATAAAGATATAACTTCCGAAAAGTATAAATCCAAGAATGGTCGTTTTTAACATAATAAGCAAAATCTCTGGTATTTGTTTTGGCTTTAAAAACCTGTACATCCCAAAATAGGATAAAAGGCCAATCCAGATAATAACCAATAAAGGCCAAAGGCCAATGTAAATATTTATAGGATAAATACGGTGTATTTCATATCTAAGGAAATATCCCGCAAAAAAAGAACCCGATACGACAAAAAAGTCAGTAAATATTACGAACTTTTTAAATATCTTGTATTGTTCATTTATCACATTAAAACTCCATAGTTAATGCCAAAAAAAATAAATTTGATTTCACTAATCTTCAAATAAACTTAATATTCTAATGTAGTGCGTCATAAATAAATTTATATAAGTCTGTCATTCCCGCCTGCCGGCAGGCGGGCTTGCCCCTATACCGTCATGGTACAGGGCTTGTCGGGAATCCTTATTTTAAAAGGAGAAAGATTCCGGTCCCCGGTAATGTCGGGACAGGCAAACTGGAATGACATTTCAAAAAAAGTAAAGAAGCGTTAGATACACTGCACTAAGCTGAATATTTCACCTCAAAACCAGATTATTTAAAAAATACTTGCTATTTGCATCATTTACTAAAATCATGTCTGTATATTAAATATTATACAATATAACACAACAATAATTAGCCTTCTGCCAAAATCCATATCCACAAAAAATTAAAATTCCCCTGATATGCTTTTTCCTGTATAAACTATATTTTTGTTTTGCCGAATTTCTTAACCTTTCGGAATAAGCAAGTTTCCTGCGACCACTATTAACTTTTTGTAACTACTCAGGTTCATAGTTCCAGGGTTCACGGTTCAACGTTATAAAACGATGAAGATTGAACGGTTTTCCGCCCGAGGCGGAGAAGATATTGACGTATGGCAACCGATAATCGAGTAGATTTACCAACTATCTTAAAAACATAAGTCAGCCAACCGTGAACCTTGCCCAGCCCCAGGCGGGTCCGCCGAGGAGGAAACTTTGGACCTGACAACCTGAGTAGTTACAATTTTTTTATCAAATTAAAAAAAACTTCTGATTGATGTAAAATATACTGGTGTTTCAGGCTAAGATAAGGAAACTCCGGGATAACGAATCTTCACGATTATATATACGCCATGGTAAGGATAAAAATTTGCGGAATAACTAATCTTAACGATGCCCTTGCTGCAATTGAATATGGAGCAGATTCCATTGGTTTTGTGTTTCAGTCACAGAGTCCGAGAGCAATCATGGCTGAGACGGCAAAATCAGTTGTATCTTCTCTTCCTCCTTTCATAACAACCGTAGGCGTGTTTGTTGATGAAGATAAAACCGTGATAGAAAAAATTATTAATGAGGTCGGCCTTGACATAGTTCAACTACATGGCTCTGAACCGCCCGTGGCATGCCGGATATGCAGAAAAGTCATCAAGGCAATAAGGGTAAAAGACTTAACAGCTCTTGAGCCTTTGAATACGTACGAGGTAGCCGCCTTTCTTCTTGATACATATTCTCCGTACTCTATCGGCGGCACGGGTCAGATTTTTAACTGGGATATTGCAGTGGAGGCAAAAAAATTCGGACGAATAATCCTTGCAGGAGGACTGACACCGGATAATGTTGAGGAGGCAATAAAATGGGTTCAGCCTTACGGGATTGATGTAGCCTCAGGAGTTGAGGGAAATAAAAAGGGAAGGAAAGACCATAATAAATTGAAATTATTTATCGAGCGGGCGAAAAAGGCTCTGCATGGATACGTATAGTTCAGGATTACTGACTGTTTAAAAAAGTAAATAATCTGTAAGATAGCAACAATATCTATAAGATGTAACAACTTTATACACTTATTGGCGCTATCTATACAAACGTATAGTTAAATTGTCATCTCATAAAAAGGTTTTGAGATTCGAATAAAACATTCTGAACACTAAATCCCCTACTCTATCTGCCGCCGAAATGTTGCAGCCCAAATAACACCCTTAATCCTATCGTTATATCAAGGTGCTGTGATATAATAACTGACTGATATTCAGGAGAATATAGATTTACCCCGTTAAAAGTAAGCCTTCGATGAAATCGGAGGTTAAAAAATCTGTCGCAGTTGGTGGTCTAAAGTCACCAACACGCAACACCTTTTTAACGTGGTTTACAGGCATGAATAAAAAAACGAAAAAGGTTCCGGACAGCAAAGGGTATTTTGGCCAGTATGGAGGCAGGTTTGTGCCTGAAACCCTCATGCCTGCACTTATAGAGCTTGAAAAAAGTTACAAAAAATACAGCAGGGATAAGGATTATCTAAATGAACTGGAACATCTCCAGAAACACTATATAGGAAGACCTACACCTCTTTATTTTGCCAGAAATCTTACCAGATATGCCGGGGGAGCAAAAATCTACTTAAAGCGGGAAGATCTCTGCCACACAGGGGCACACAAGATAAATAATGCGATTGGACAGGCATTGCTTGCAAAAAGAATGGGTAAGAAAAGAATTATAGCAGAGACAGGCGCCGGACAGCATGGTGTTGCCACTGCAACTGGTGCTGCCCTGACAGGTCTTGACTGTGAAATATATATGGGCACCGAAGACATGAAGCGCCAGTCACTGAATGTATTCAGAATGCGTATCCTGGGTGCAAAAGTAACTGAAGTCCATACCGGTTCAAGGACATTAAAAGATGCAATAAATGAGGCATTGCGCGACTGGACAACAAATGTACGTAATACACATTATGTCATGGGCACAGTATTCGGGCCTCACCCTTATCCTGTAATGGTAAGAAATTTTCAGTCCGTAATCGGGCAGGAAGCAAAACAGCAGATACTCAAAGAAGAAGGCAGACTGCCTGACTGTCTAATTGCCTGTGTTGGCGGAGGCAGTAATTCAATAGGTCTTTTCCACGCTTTTCTTAAAAATAATATAAGGATGATTGGTGTTGAAGCAGGCGGGCTCGGTATTGACACCGGGAAACATGCAGCACGTTTTGCAGGAGGCTTATTAGGTATATTTCAGGGCTGCAAGAGCTATCTCCTTCAGGATGATGACGGAAATGTTCTTGGAACACATTCTGTCTCTGCAGGTCTTGACTACGCCTCAATAGGTCCTGAGCATTGTTACTTGAGAGAACTTAAGAGAATTGAATACACTTATGCAACAGATGAAGAGGCACTTCATGCATTTGAACTTTTGAGCAGAACTGAAGGGATTACACCTGCACTTGAGTCTGCCCATGCCATTGCAAAGGCTATCAAAACAGCTTCAGACATGTCCGGGGACGCTATCATAATAATCAATCTGTCCGGCAGGGGAGATAAAGATGTGCAGGAGGTAGCAAGAATCAGGGGGATAAATCTATAAAAAAATGAGCAGGATAGCACAGGTCTTTAAAAAATTAGGGAAAACAGGCAGAAAGGCCCTTGTGCCTTATATTATGGCAGGGGATCCGACTTTAAATGATACCAAAAGGTTTATTGCTGACCTTGAAAAGGCAGGGGCTGATATTATCGAACTCGGAGTTCCGTTCACCGACCCTCTTGCCGACGGTCCGACCATTCAGAGGGCATCGGAGAGGGCGCTGAAACAGGGAGTTACGCTTAGAAAAGTTCTGGCCCTTGTCGAAGAAATCAGACAGAATTCTAAAATACCCCTTATTCTGATGACATATTATAACCCCGTATTCAGATATGGAACAGAGGCATTTGTCAAAGAAGCTGTAAGAGTCGGCGTTAACGGCATTATAATCCCTGATCTAATCCCTGATGAGGCAGATGATTTCACAGGTTTTACAAAGCAGTACGGGCTCGATACTATTTTTCTGCTGGCGCCTACAAGCACAAAAGACAGAATTAAAAAGGTTGCGAGGGCTTCTACAGGTTTTATATATTACGTTTCCATCACCGGCATTACAGGCGCACGGATATTAATGGATAAATCAATGATAGATACACTGTCCCTTATAAAATCAACTGCAAGAAAACCGGTTGCAGTAGGTTTTGGAATTTCGAATCCTGAAGAAGCATCAGCAGTAGCAAATCTTGCCGACGGTGTAATTGTGGGAAGCGCTATTGTAAGGTTGATTTCAGAAGGCAGGGACATTAAGGATTTTGTCAGAGCCCTCAGAGAAGCCATTTAATTTTTTTAGTAAAAAAGAGAGACAATATGAAGATAAAGGTTCTTGGATGCTCTGGCGCAGAATTTCCGGATTTTGGTCCCCCTGCGTTTTTACTTGATGACAGGATTCTGCTTGATGCCGGTACTATTACCGGCTCCCTGGATGAAGCCGCGCAGAAAAAAATAAGCCACGTACTCATAACCCATGCCCACCTTGACCACATACGGGGAATACCAACACTTGCCGATAATATGTTTCTGATAAACCGGAAACATAGTTTCACCCTCCTGGGAATAAAAAAAGTGCTTCAGCTAATAAAGAATAATCTGTTTAATAATACTGTATGGCCTGACTTTACAGTAATCCCGAGTCCCCAAAAACCACTGCTTAAATTAAAGGCTGTAAAAACAGGAAAAAATTTCAAAATTAATAATTACAAAATTATTGCGGAAAAAGTGAATCATTCAATCGCAGCAGTGGGTTATATCATTGAAGACTTAAAGGGGAAAAGACTCATTTACACAGGAGATACCGGCCCTACGTCCAGTTTATGGAAAAGGGCTAATGCGAAGCAGAGAAAAGCTGGCATTTACGGATTAATAATAGAGGTAACCTTTCCGAACAAAATGAGAGAAGCAGCTATCAGAACAGAACATCTTACACCTGATATGTTTCTAAACGAACTAAAAAAGCTGAACCAGCCTCCCTCCCGAATTTTTATAACCCATGCTAAACCCCAGTTTTTGAACATAATATCAAAGGAACTCAATAGTCTTAAAATCAAACATCTAACAATACTCGAAAATGAAAAAACATATATTATTTAAAAATCCGAATATCGAAACCCGAAACCTGAAACAACATCGAATGACAAAAACAACAAATCCGGCTTGCAGGGTTGTATGTTTAGAGTTTTGAACATTCGAATTTGTTTTGAATTTCGTGCTTCGTCTTTAGTATTTATTTAAAACAATGGCCTGGTTTAAAAAAGAAAGAAAGACAATCCCCGGAAAGAGCAAGGTTCCCGAAGGACTATGGGTCAAATGCAATATATGCAAGGAAATTGTTTATCGTAAAGAACTGGAAAAAAATCTTAAGGTGTGTCCAAAGTGTAATTACCACTTTCGTACTCCGGCAAAAGAACGAATACAACTCCTTGTCGATATGGAAAGTTTCATGGAAATAGGAAACGCCCTTTCATCTAAAGACCATCTGAATTTCAAGGATCAAATATCGTACAAGGAACGCATTAAAGCCTCCCGGAAAAAGGCAAACATAAAAGAGGCTGCGATTGCCGGGAGTGCTGTAATAGGAGGTCATTCTGTGATTCTTATTGTCCTTGATTTTGCTTTCATGGGCGGAAGCATGGGCTCAGTTGTGGGCGAAAAATTCACAACAGCCGCTGAAAAAGCCTATGAAGACGAACTGCCGCTAATAGCCGTTATATCTTCAGGGGGAGCAAGAATGCAGGAAGGCATTCTGTCACTCTTGCAAATGGCTAAAACATCTGCGGCAATAGCAAGGTTTAAACAGGGCAGTTTGCCATATATATCAATACTTGCTGACCCCACTTTCGGAGGTGTTACGGCAAGTTTTGGTACTCTGGGAGATATAATTATTGCAGAGCCCAGGAGTCTGATCGGTTTTGCAGGCCCCAGAGTCATCGAGCAGACAATAAAACAACAGTTACCGGAAAATTTTCAGAGGGCAGAATTTCTTCTTGAACACGGAATGATAGACATAATTGTAAATCGTAAAGATCTGAAACATACTATCATAAAACTTCTGTCCTTGTTATCGGGCAATGATTGAAGAAAATTTCAATACACTTTTTTATCTGTTTTTATCAAAGATTTTGAATTTAATTTACCATGTCTTTAAATATAAAAAATTACAATGACACAGTAGAGTATCTGTACGGTTTACGTAAGCATGGCATAAAATTAGGGCTTGAAAATTCCAGGACATTGATGCGTATCCTTGGAGAGCCCCAGAAATCCTTTCGCTCCATCCATATTGCAGGGACTAACGGCAAAGGTTCTACAGCTGCAATAATAGCCTCCATGCTTGAAGAAAACGGGCTTAGGGCAGGACTTTACACCTCCCCGCATCTTGTCAGCTTTACTGAAAGAATCAGGGTCAATAATAAAGAGATAGCAGAGCATGAGGTAGTTGAGCTTGCAGATGAGATAAGAAGCATAATACAGAACACCCCACTTAATCCCACTTTCTTTGAGTTTGTTACGGCAATGGCATTTCTCTATTTCAAAAGGAAAAAAGTAGATTGGGCTGTAGTGGAGACAGGGATGGGCGGAAGACTTGATGCTACCAATGTCCTATTGCCGGAAGTAAGCGTTATAACAAACATAGACCTTGACCATAACGAATATCTCGGAAAAACCCGCTTCAATATTGCATTTGAAAAAGCGGGAATCATAAAACCGCTGAGACCGGTAGTTACCGGAACATCTCCTCCTGAGGCATTAAAAATATTGAAAAACACCGCAAAAGACCATGGCTCAGAGCTGCACATATATGATAAGGATTTTAAAGGCAGCCTGCTTTTCATGGATGATAAACATATAGTCTTTGATTATGCAGGTGCAGTCTCATCAGAAACAAATACAAATAAATGTAGAGAGTATAAAAATCTCTCCCTTTCTGCTACCGGAAGGCATCAGATTTATAATGCCTCCCTGGCAATAAGGGTAATCGAGATACTTGAACAAAGAGGAATCCGCGTGTCTGACAGTGCTGTAATTAATGGTCTTTCAAACATAAATTTTGAGGGACGTTTTGAAATTATTTCACATGCACCACTAATAATTATTGACAGTGCCCACAACCCGGCAGCATCCCGGGTACTTGCTGATACCGTAAAAGAACTTTTTCCAGCAAAAAAAATTATTCTCATCGCCGGAATAATGAGAGACAAAGACATTAAAGGAATCCTGAAACCTCTGATACAGATTTCTGATACAGCAATATTAACAAAACCAAAGGGCAGCAGAGCAGCGCCTCCCAAAAAACTTGAAGAGCACATAAAGACCTTAAATGCAGACATGAACAGTCAGTTCATGCCAAAATCAATAATAACAACTGATTCAGTGGCTGAAGCACTGGATATTGCTAAAACATTCCGGCATAAAGACAGTGTCGTTCTTGTAACAGGCTCTTTCTACACCACAGGAGAGGTTAAAGAACTCCTCGACCGCTCAACCTGTGTTTTGTCACAATTACGGGAATAATACAAAGTGAGAAACAGGAATAAAGAGATACAAAATAAAAGAGATATACAGGAGAATAACGTCCTCTGCAGAAAATTATTAACTTACACAATCTTCACATCGCATTATCCCATCTCAACCCTGTCATCTGTTCTTATCTGTGCTCTGTTTTTTTTCTCTTTTATACTGTCTCCCTATTCAAACGCGTCTGCAGAAAGGCTCATAGACATTACTGCCGACAATCTGGAGAGTCTTGCCGAAACTGACACATATATTGCCAGGGGTTCGGTTAAGATTATTTACGGGGATTCAACCCTGAATGCAGATGAAGTTAATTTCAACAATATCACGGCTGATACCATTGCTACCGGTAATGTAATATTTGAAGACGCTGAGGTTATTATAAAAGCCGAAAAAATAGAGATGAATCTGGACACTAAGGTCGGCATAATCTATAACAGCGATATTTTTTACAAGACTCGCAATTATCATATCCGCGGAGGAGACCTACAAAAACTCGGGGACAAAACCTATTACATGAGCCGCGCAGAAGCTACAACCTGCAACGCGACTCCCCCTGAATGGCACTTTAAAGGCAAGGACATAAAGATAAAACTACATGAAAATATAAAGGCAAAAAATACAACTTTTTATATCAAAAATATACCTGTTCTTTACAGCCCCTATTTTTGGGCCCCTCTTGCCAAAGATCGCCAGACAGGTTTACTTATACCTACTCTGGGCTACAGCAGCACAAAAGGGGTCACGTTCAAACAGGGTTTTTTCTGGGCCATAAAAGACAATATGGACGCGACATTCTACGCAGATTATTACACTAATAAGGGAATTGGAAAGGGGATTGATTACCGGTATGCGGCATCCCCCCAAACCAACGGCGAATTATGGATATATCACCTTAGAGACAATGATCTTCTTAGAGATTTTTTTGAGTTTAAATCATACCATAATTATAAATTACCTCTCAACATGTCAGGTTATTTAAAGACACATCTTGTCAATGAATTTGATTATTATGACGTGCTAAGATCAACCTCATCTGAAAGAATTGGACTTTCTACCTGGGAACCAGACCAATTTGGATTTTCCTCTGAGGAAAGACTGCAAAAATATCTTGAATCAAACCTTCAGATATTCAAACCTTTCACCGGCGGAAGGGCTTACCTGCTGGGACAATACAGGCAGAGTCTCGAGGGCAGTTCAGGGTCAATACCGCAAAGCCTGCCAGAGTTAGGGTTTATTATAAATACAAAAGATATATGGAGAACATACTTTAACATGGCTGTCACAGGCACAAATTTCTGGAGAAACAACGGTCAGTACGGATATAGATTAGATGTTTATCCCAATTTCTATATGAGCGTTGGGCGGGCAGTCAATTTTACCCAGAAAGTCGGACTTAGAGAGACCCTGTATTATCTCAAAGAACCCTCTGGAAATGTTACCAGAGAAATCTTTGACCTGAGATCATCTCTGACAACACGATTTTTAAAAAGATATTCCTCTTTTATTCACCTTATTGAGCCATCTATTGAATACGCGTACATACCGGCAGTAGATCAGAGCAGTATGCCCTCATTTGATTCAGCAGACTTCATGCCCAAAACAAGCAGTTTAACTTATACTCTCACTAACAGGCTTACAGGCCCGTTTTGGGGCAGTACAGAAGCAAGATTCAGACTTTCCCAGAGTTACAGCATGCTCAACGATGAGAAACCGTTCTCACCTGTTCAGATAGAAACCGCTCTTTCAAACAGGTTCCTGAATTTCAGCGCTAATGCCCTGTTCGACATTTATGATAAAAATATTTCCGAGACAATCACCGCAGTAAATTTCAGATGGTACAAAGGATTTGTTGGCATTGGAAAAAATTTCAGACGCTCCACTTCTCTTGACCAGTATACCTTTGAAGCCGGAATCAACAGACCATTTGATATGCTTAACATGTCTATCCCTTTGAATCTTTACGGCAAGTTATGGTATGACGTTAAAGGCAATGGAGTTCAGGAATTGAAACTGCATTCAAGATATACGAGCCAGTGCTGGAGCCTGATTGTCTCTTTCACTCAGAAACCTCATGAGCATCAGATAATGTTCGGAATCGAATTTAAAGGGCTTGGTATAATAAAGATATAAAAAAAGGTAAAGGTCAGGAAGCCGGTTTAGTGGCTGGGTCAGGGTAAGGTTAACACCATGATCTTACCAGCTTTTTGTAAATGACCCAGTAAAATCATCTAAATCTTTTTTTCGATTCTTCCCATAAAACATCCATCTCATCAAGGGTCATATCTGAAAGTCTCCTGCCCTGCCCGGAAGCCCTCATCTCAATATGTTTAAAGCGGTTTATAAATTTACTGATTGTCTTTCTCAAAGCATCTTCCGGAGTTACTCCCACAAAGTTCGAAATTCTCACAAGGACAAAAAAAATATCACCCATCTCATCCTCTATTGCCCGTTGATCTTTTTTATCAATCGCAGCCCTTAGCTCGTCAAGCTCTTCATTAAGTTTTTTGAAAACATCTTCGATCCTGTCCCAGTCAAAACCAACCTTTGAAGCTTTATCCTGAAGCCTTTGCGCCCTGTACAACGCCGGGAGTGCTCTGGGCACGTCGTCAAGAACAGATTCACGTTTTTTTCCCTCTTTTTTTTTGTGTTCCTCCCAATGTACTAATACAGCCCCGGATGTTTTTAAATCAGCACTGCCAAAGACATGCGGATGTCTCCTGACCATTTTATCGGAAATATTATTAACAACATCACGCATATCAAACTCGCCATTTTCCTCGGACAGATGACAGTGAAAGACTATCTGAAAGAGGAGGTCTCCCAGCTCCTCTTTTATCTTTTCAGGATCATCTTCATCAAGAGCCTCGAGAAGCTCATATAATTCTTCTACAAGAAATGGCTTAAGTGTTTCCCTTGTCTGCTCCTTATCCCACGGACACCCACGCGGCCCCCTTAATGTCTCCATTATTTTAATCAGGCTGTCAAACGGCATATGAAAGTATATCAGATTTTACTTGATAGAGTTTTACCAATAAAAGTAAAATGCTATATCAGGAATATTCAGCACATTGCAACTAAAGCCAAGGGGGGGAATTCAATTACAATTCCCTTAACAATTAAAAAAAGGAGTTAATACTTGCAAAAAACAGTAACTTATTTTGAAAAAACCGGTCCCGGGAATACTCATCAATGTCTTGATATTGTGAAGAACGCTGTTAAAGATAAGCTTAAAATTACCTAATAAGTTCGGAGATGCATCTTAAAAAAAAATGTCATAAACATCTTTTTAAAATTTTTAGCCATAATGATAACTATTTTTGCCATTTTGGCATGATTGAACTCTCCAAAATATTACAAAACAAACCCCTGATTTTTAATATTATTATTAGATAGAATTTAACTGAAAGCTGTAGTATGTTAAGATATGCGTTGTAACATATTTTAAAATGTCTGAAGGACGCAATGATAACCGGCAAGCCGCTTTTTAGTGTTGAGCAGATTCAAAACAGGGTGAAAGAGATGGCCGTAAAAATATCTGCGGATTATCAGGGAAAAGAGCTCATCACTATCGGGATTTTAAAGGGTGCCTTTATGTTTTTTTCTGACATTGTTAAATTAATCCAGATACCAATAGATATAGATTTCCTCATTGCATCAAGCTACGCCGGAGCACACAGCACTGGTGATATTAAAATCCACTGTGATTTAAGGGAAGATATAAAAGACAGGCATGTGCTTCTCATAGAGGACATTATTGACACGGGTCTGACACTTAAGTATATTAAAGACATGCTTTTGTCAAGAAATCCTGCATCACTAAAAATATGCGCATTTCTTGACAAAAAAGGCCGCAGAAAGGTCGACGTACATCTGGATTATACGGGATTTGAAATACCTAATGAATACGTTGTAGGCTATGGTTTGGACTATGAGAACAAGTTCAGGAATCTTCCATACATAGCCATATTTAAAAAGAGCTTTTAAACCCCGTTAGAAGACCTTCGCCCTTCTAACGGGGTAAAGGAAAAATTTTAAATACTTATTGCCTGATATTACATAATTATAAGTCTGTTATTGGGGAAAATAATATGGGGAAGGAAATAACACCTCGTGCATTTGAGCGTTTTAAAACAGGAGATAAGTGTAAAGCAAAGCTTATCCTTGCAGATGATGTCACGACGATAGACATAAGCCGTGGCGGAATACTTCTGGAAACTTCAAAACGCCTGAATATTAACAATGTCTACAGACTTCAGATAGTCAGTAATGACAGTACAACAATAACGCCTTTGGCATTAGTGGTAAGGTCATCCCTGATAGGAACAACAAAGAAAAAAAATGACTTATTGCCTCTTTATCAGGTAGCTATGAAATTTGCAGGCTTGGATAATAAAGAAAAAAAATTTCTGGATAATGTTATCGACAACCTTAAGTGATATATCCAGTGCTACAGGTATAAATCATATGTTATATTTCAGCGGCAGAACCCGAATCCAACCGTTCCCTGAATCATACCTTCCTGCGATTTTTCTTTACCCCGTTAGAATGGCGAAGGTCTTCTAACGGGATTTACTTACAGATAGCATAAATTATTAGACAGGAATATATTTTTTTAATGAACATTATGTCAGGAGGAAAATAACCATGGATTTTGGAATGAAGAACAGGCTGTCAAAGATTATTAAACCAAAAACAGGAAAAACAGTCATGCTTGCTGTTGATCATGGGTTTTTTCAGGGCCCTACAACCGGGTTAAGAGATTTCAAAAAAACCATCTCTCCTCTTGTACCATATGCAGACTGTCTGTTTATAACAAGAGGCATGCTAAGAACCAGTGTTGATCCGAAAACAGACACCGCCGTATGTCTCAGAGTCTCAGGTGGCCCGAGTATACTGGGAGAGCTGTCTAACGAGGATATAACAACATCTATGGAAGAAGCCATAAGGCTTAATGCATCAGGAGTCGGAATGTCAATCTTTGTAGGTGCAAGCAATGAAGACAGGACTATATCAAATCTCGGCAGACTGGTTAATGAGGCTGAGAAATACGGAATGCCTGTGCTTGCTGTCACAGCTGTTGGCAAGGAAATGGCAAGGGATGCGCGATATCTTGGGCTTGCCTGCAGGATAGCCGCAGAGATGGGAGCGCATATCGTTAAAACATATTACTGCGAGGATTTTTACAAGGTAGTTGAAGCATGTCCAGTGCCGATTGTTATGGCAGGCGGCAAAAAAATACCTGAAAAAGATGCCCTGCAGATGACAGAAAATGCCATTAAGGAAGGTGCTTCAGGCGTTGACATGGGCAGGAATATTTTCCAGAGTGATAATCCTGTCGGAATGATAAAGGCTATAAAGGCTGTTGTCCATAAAGGCGCTTCCGTAGATGAGGCGTTAAAATATACTTAAAAAAATGAAAAAAGGATTCAAGGGGTCAAGCCGGCAGGCAGGTTAACCTTAACCATAACCTGAGTTTCGAACATGAATTGTGAATCCTGAATCTTTTATTAAGTTTTTAACTAAATCTCCGAACCCTTGTTACTTACATGAAAGCAGCTGTTTATCACAGTAATGATGATATAAGGATTGAAGAGCTTCCTGTTCCTGTCATATCCGGTAGTGAAATCCTGGTAAAAATGAAGGCATCAGGAATCTGCGGTACCGATGTTATGCAGTGGTACAGGATAAAAAAGGCCCCCCGTATCCTTGGCCATGAGATGGCCGGTGAAATTGTAGATGTCGGGAACGCGGTAGAAAGGTTTAAAAAAGGGGACAGGGTATTTGTCTCCCACCATGTGCCCTGCTACAGATGCCATCACTGTATTCAGGGAAGATATACTGCATGTGAATCTCTTCATACCGGAAACTACGACCCTGGAGGATTCTCGGAATTCATAAGGGTTCCTGAAGAAAATGTTCAATTCGGAACATTTCTCCTTCCTGATGAAGTAACTTTTGAGGATGCCGCAATGATTGAACCTCTTGGATGCGTACTTGCCGGACAAAACCGGATAGCCTTTAAAAAAGAACATACAGTTCTGATAATAGGCGCGGGTATTTCAGGGCTTTTGCATATTTGCATGGCCAGGATGAAAGGAGCAAGGGTTATAGCCACAGACATTAATGAATACAGACTGAATAAGGCACTGGAATTTGGAGCTGATTGTGCTGTCAATGCAGGTAAATATTCTGTGGAACAGTTAAGAAACATGAATGACGGCAGACTGGCAGACATTGTTATTGTGTGTGCGTCTGCAAAACAGGCAGTTGACAATGCCGTTTCATCAATTAACAGAAAGGGTGCGCTGTTTTTTTTTGCAGTGCCGGAAACTGATATAACAATCCCTTCCCTGCGATTCTGGAGGGAGGAGATAACAGTAATGTTTTCGTATGGCGCAGCGCCTGATGACCTTAAGGAAGCACTAAATATAATTCACAGAGACAAGTTAAACGTGAGGGACATGATTACTCACAGGGTTAGGTTATCTGATATTCAGCAGGGGTTTAAACTGGCCGCTGAGTCAAAAAATTCTTTAAAGGTAGTAGTAGTCCCTGATGACAACAATTAAAAATCAAAGTATCTTCTGGAAATCTGGTAGGATTATGGTATTAACATTGAGTTCACCAGCTTTTTTGTATATATCTTCTAATATATATCTTCTAATGTTTATTTAATTAAAAAGGCTGTTGAAAAAGTCATCAACAGCCTTGATTGCACAGATTAGAAAAAATGATTGCGCAGATATTTCATGGAGTTTTAATCGGTGTAATCTAATCTTTTATCTGTGTAATCAGAGATTGTTGGGTTTTTCAACAAGCTCTAAAAAGGAGACACGGAATCATGGTAAAAGGGCGATCTATAAGGATACCTGTTGAGTTTGAGGCCACAATTATTTATAAAAAAAAAGAATATGAGGCAATAATAGAGAACCTTTCTGAAGAAGGCTTACAGATTAGAACCAACCCTGAAAAGGTTGCAATAGACTTTAAACCCGGAACAGTAATCGAGCTTGAATTTGAACTCCTTTCAGGTCAAACGTTAAAACCTGCGGGGGAAATACTAAAACTGAATTGCAAAGTAATCTGGTCAGGAAAATCTCCTCTTGACGGCGTGATAAACACGATAGGCTTAGAAATTACAGATCAGTCCCTGCAATACGAAGAATTCTTAAAATCTCTCCATATCAATTATATGGGGATATTGTAAAAATATTAAGTTTTATAGTTCCGGAGGCCGGACTTTTCGCCTCGAGCGGATCCCGATTTATCGGGAGAACCCTTAAAGAACTGAGGGATTTTGTTTTCACTGGATTCCGGCTTTCAGGCTCGTCAGACCTGCCTGCGCTAGGCAGGTTCACCGAGGCTAAAAAGTCTGCCTGAATGACAGATAGAAAAAGTGAGTTTATACACAGACTCTATTTATTTTCTATCAGTTTTATAAGCTTTTCTGCCTTTATCGCTCCACTCATTACACGTCCATCATCAAAAACAAGGGTTGGAGTACCGTTTATCCCGAGTTTCCCTGCAAGTTTTATATTCTCATCAACAGCCTTTGTATCACAGGAAGGTTTAGGTATTTCTTTTTTGGCATAAACGTCTTCAAGCAGTTTAATGGCCTTTTCATTAGACTTCTCACAGATAATAGTCTTTGACTTATCATATGGCCTGAGGATGAAGCTGCAGAATTGGGAACATCTTCATACAGAGAGTACTTTAACATCAGGAATGACTGCTTTCAGAACCTCTCCTGCTCCTTCTTTGGTCAGGACCTCTTTGTTTGCGCCAAAAGCACTATTCTGTATGCCCTGAAGCATGAATATCGAGGCCAAAAGTAAAACAACGACCAATTTAATAAGGCTCATCTTCTTAATCATATCCTCACCTCAGTATCATAATTTCGTACATGATACTATTGAAAAATGAATAAATTATGAAGAAGGAACTATCTATTATTACATCCATTTCCTCCGGCTACTAAACATTCCAAGTCCCTTGCTTTATGGTGCCGGAGGCCGGACTTGAACCGGCACAGAGTTAAACCCCGAGGGATTTTAAGTCCTAAAATAGCCCATTTTAATAGTATCGCTAAGCCCTTGATATTAAGGATTTATTCTTTAACTTCAAGGGCTTTTTCTTTTTTCTCAATGTCAGATAGAATCAGGTAGAATCAGCTTGGTTAATTAGCTGATAGGCACAAAATGGGCACAGTCAGTGGCTTGGTTATCCAAGCCCCTTTTTGTTTGACTTCCCTGCCTGTTTTGATATAATTGTACATAATTAACATTCTAACCTTACAAGATAGGAGACTTAATGATTCCCTATGCATCTAATAAAAAACATTCCTGTTTTATTTTAATAACACTTATAATGATGTTTTTTTTGTATTCTGATATTTCTTTTGCAGAATCTAATGAGGTTCCCAAAGATAATGATAAGAGCGCAGAGCATTATTTTGATGCCGGGTTTGTATATGAAACTTTAGGCATGTACAAAGAGGCAATAGAGGCTTTCAAGCAAGCTATAGGGTTAAAGCCTGATTATGCAAATGCGCATAATTACCTTGGGGTTTCATATTTAGACTTAGGCATGTACAAAGAGGCAATAGAGGCTTTCAAGCAAGCTATAAAGTTAAAGCCTGATTTTGCAAATGCGCATTATAACCTTGGGATTGCATATGGAGACGACTTAGGCATGTACAAAGAGGCAATAGAGGCTTTCAAGCAAGCTATAAAGTTAAAGCCTGATTTTGCAAATACGCATTATAAACTTGGGATTGCATATCATAAGTCAGGCATACCCAAAGAGGCAATAGAGGCTTTCAAGCAAGCTATAAAGTTAAAGCCTGGTTATGCAGATACGCATTATAAACTTGGGGCTGTATATGGCGATTTAGGCATGGACAAAGAGGCAATAGAGGCTTTCAAGCAAGCTATAAGGTTAAATCCTAGTTATGCAAATACGCATCATACCCTTGGGGCTGTATATGGCGATTTAGTAGGCATGGGCAAAGAGGCAATAGAGGCTTTCAAGCAAGCTATAAGGTTAAAGCCTGGTTATGCAAATGCGCATTATAACCTTGGGATTGCATATCATAAGTCAGGCATGCACAAAGAGGCAATAGAGGCTTTCAAGGAAACTATAAGGTTAAAGCCTGATTATGCAAATGCGCATTATAAACTTGGGGTATTATATGTAATATCAAAAGATACAGACTCTGCATTTGAGGAATATAAAATATTAAAGGAACTTGACTCAGATAGAGCAAATAAGTTGTTTAATCTAATCTATAAATAAATGGCACAGAAACTTGACCCTAAAGAAATCGTATCACTTAATTTATGGTGCCGGAGGCCGGACTTGAACCGGCACAGAGTTAAACCCCGAGGGATTTTAAGTCCCTTGCGTCTACCAAATTCCGCCACTCCGGCTACCATTTAAAACAATTTCAAATATTCTTTACCTATTCCGGACTTTAAATATTTCTCTCTTTTTCTTGCTTCAATCCTTGTACTGCATTTCTCTATTAATATAGTTTTGAATGGGGCGTAGAAACGAGTAGTTTCTCCTTTTTTAGCATTATGTTACGCTATTCTTCTTTTAGGATTATTAGTTAATCCAACATAAATATAATTTTTCAGCCTACTTTTAATTGCGTAAGTATAAAACATTTTTGTCTTGCGCCTGCCTGCCGGCAGTCAGGTTCCGCCACTCCGGCAATTCACTACAGTTATCAGTTATCTGTAATCAGGTATCAGTTTAACCAGATCTATTTGCTATTTGCTATAGGCCATTGGCTATTTCTCGCCACTCCGGCAATATAAATAACAAACGATTTTAAATGATTATCCCGGAATTCGTCAATGTTGTTTGAATTAATTTTCAGGGTAGTTTTAATTCTGAATTTCAGCAGGATTAATCAGGAAGATAATATTCAAAACTATAGGGGAAACTTAATAAGGAGGCATGAATCTAAAGGCGGGACAGGGAAAGAGGGGCTAAATTTAAGTATTGCAGAGTATGGCGTAGAGAATAATAGCAGGATTCTAAACTTTGCCGGCAAAATTAAATGCTGTCATTTCTTTTATCCAGCCAATGCATCCTCAACACATTTCCTGATACTCAGCAAATCAAGCGGCTTTTCTATATATGCATAAACGCCTAAACTACTGCTAAGCTCTCTGGTTTTTTCAGTTCCAAACCCGGTGATAAGGATTACTTTTACATCTCTGTTAGTGTCTCTTATATTACGCAACACACCAATTCCGTCTGTAAAACCTGGCATTTTAATATCAACAATTGCCACGTCTACCTCCCTGTTGCTCCTGAGAACATCAATAGCCTTTCTGCCATTAGATGCTAAAAGCGTATTATATCCATTGCCATCCAAAAACTTGCGCAATAACTCCCTGATCATTTTCTCATCGTCAACTACCAGGATATTCACTTCTTTGCTCCGGGGTTTCCATGTAATGCAGGCGCCATTATGTCCCGGTCTGTAATTTGGAATAATCTCTTTCAGTTTGTTTACTAATGTGTCCACATGCTCATTTTCAATAATTTTTTCAATGTCTTTTACATCTTCAAAAATATTGCGGCCGTTTACTTTTGCCGATTCAATGAGCATTATCTTATTGTGACGTGTTTTTGATAATTTTTCATCATCTGCAACAAGGGCCTCAAACATTTTCTCTCCGGGCCTGAACCCTGTAATTTTCAGTTCCACATCCTTATCCGGCTCTAAACCTGAGAGTCTTATGAGATCCCTGGCAAGATCAACTATCTTTATCTGCGTGCCCATTTCAAGGATAAATAGCTCCCCGCCACTCCCCATAAACCCCGCTTCCATAACAAGCCCTGCCGCCTCAGGTATTGTCATAAAATATCTTTTTATATCAGGATGCGTTATCGTGACAGGACCACCCTTTTCAATTTGTTTCTTGAATGTGGGTATAACACTTCCTTCACTGCCAAGAACATTACCAAATCTAACAGCCATAAACTTTGTTTTGCCCTTTCTTTCAATAGCAGTTATAAACATTTCTGCTATTTTTTTCGAAGCCCCCATGAAATTCGACGGTTCAACTGCCTTATCAGTAGAGAGCATGATGAACCTTTCAACTTCGGAATGCACAGCTTCTTCGGCTATTACTTTTGTTCCAAAAACATTATTCTTAAAAGCCTCCATAGGATTGGTTTCCATAAGTGGAACATGCTTGTGCGCTGCCGCATGAAAGATAATATGAGGCTTGTGCTCTGCAAACACCTCTTTTACTCTCTTTCTATCGCATATATCGCCTATAACAGGAATCTTCCTTAAATCTGCAGAAACGTGTCCGAGTTCCATATCTATGTAGAACAGTACATTCTCTGATTTTTCGAAAAAAATCAATCTTTGAGGTGATAATTTAGCAACCTACCTGCATAGCTCAGAGCCTATTGAACCGCCCGCATCTGATGGGCCTTGTAAGACGGATAATAAATCTTACCCCACATAAACTTATAACAAGCAATAACCAGTCAATTATAAATATAGAACGGGGGTGCCCTATTTGAAGTAACATTGATGCGGCAACAAAAAAAACAGAACTTGCGCTGGCTGCCTTTAAAATCTGAATTAGGTCTTTGACGCTAGCATACTGCCATATACTTTTATGAAGTTTAAAATAAAACAGCGTCGCCATTCTGATAACTAAAACCAATGGCAGGCCTTTTATCATCATAGCCAAATACTTTTCATCCGGCATCCCGTCAAACCTTATGAAGTATGCAGCAACATAACAAAAGGTAATGATAAATATATCTATTGCAAAAACCAGATCTTCCTGCCAACTTCGATTGAATTTATTCATCTTTCCCCCAAACAGATATTAAAAGATTTTACGGAAATCATATTAAAACTGGAACTCATTTACAATTAAAGAAATTACTCCTCCGGGGTGTAGGATTTTCGGCACTCTTCCTTTTAGTGCTGTACCCCTTCACTTCGTGTGACCTTGAAAAAGGTAAAAAATAAGATTTTAAGATCAAACCAGAAAGATTGATGTTTTAAATAATACTCATCGAATTCTACCTTAATGGAGATAGGCAGTTCATCTCTTCCGTTTATCTGTGCCCAACCTGTAAGACCGGGAACAAGTTTATGTATTCCTTTTTTTGTCCGAAGTTCAATCAGATCAGCTTGATTATATAAAGCAGGCCTCGGTCCAACAAAACTCATATCTCCCTTCAGGATATTAAAAAACTGTGGTAATTCATCAAGGCTCGTTTTTCGTAGAAAGTTACCAATTGGAGTTAAGAAATGATTTGGATCCTTTAAAAGGTGTGTAGCAGCAGGCGGCGTATCAACTTTCATAGTGCGAAACTTTGGCATCTTAAAGATATTATTGTGAATGCCAACCCGGTCTGAGATATAAAATACCGGGCCTTTAGAGGTTAACTTTACGAGTAGGGATAGAAGTAAAACCGGAAGGGACCATATGAGCAATAATATAAAGCATAATATGAGATCAAATAACCTTTTCATGTACTTCATCAACTATTTTCTTGGTGCCAGCGTATCGTTTTATTTATAGTGTTATAGAGATTATATCTTGGCTTAAACCCTATCTCTTCCTGAATCTTACGAGATGAAAACGTGAGAGAACTCGTGAGTTTATTTAATATGTCAGAATTAAAAGGCAGGGACTTTCTGATAATACGCTCTCCAATATCTCCAATCAATGCAAACCCTTTTGCAATGCTTACCGGAACATAAAAAGGTAATATTTTCTTACCCAATCTTTCGGCAATTGCCTTATACAACTCTCGCACAGGATAATCAATACCATCTGTAACAATATATACCTGTCCATCAGTACCATCACAGTTAACAACCGAAAGCGCTGCATCAACAACATTTCCTACATAAACCATACTTCTGATGTTTCCACCTCTTCCAATCATTATAAAACGATTTTTATCAACTGCTTCAATCATCTTATAAATATTCCCTTTATTGCCTGGACCATATACAAGTGGAAGACGAATTGAAGTAGTCTTGAAGCCATATTTATTCCCATAATCTGCAACCAATTTTTCAGCTAAAAGCTTGGTTTCACCATATGGAGTTGTTGGGTTTGGGATTGAATCTTCATCTAAAATATTTTCACTTTCTTCAGCTATTGTCTTTACACTGCTAAAGTAAATAAAGTGCTTTAGTTTTGAGTCAATACATGCATTTAAGAGGTTCCGAGTTCCCTCAACATTAATCTTAAAATAATCATTATTATCTTCATTTTTTGAAATTTCATGAGTTTTAGCAATAAGGTGGAATACAATCTCCACATCGTTAAGAGCTTTCCTTAATGCCCCGATATCTGAAATATCTCCTTCAAATATGAATACATTTCTATTTATATTAAGTTTTTTCTTATCCCTGACAAGAGCATGAACATTGACTCCATTCTTTTCTAAATTTTCAATAAGATGCTGTCCAATAAATCCATTAGCTCCGGTAACTAATGCAGATGAGAAAGATCTTATTCTCTTGTGCATAATGATTTTCTGTAACTATTCAGGTTCACAGTTCCAGGCTAGAGTGTCCTGCCATGAACCAGGGCGGTACAGGGCCTGTCTGCGACAGGCACCTGTTTTAATGCGGCCGCATGAATAATATAATCCACATGATAAAAGGCGCGATGCAATCGTTCCTTATCCCTCACATCACCAATAAAGTAACGCATACAAGGATATTCTTTATTAGAGAATTTTTGTGCCATTTCAAACTGCTTAAACTCGTCTCGACTAAAAATAATAATCTTTTTAGGTCTATATTTTTTAAGAATAATTTCTGTGCATTTCCTACCAAAAGAACCAGTACCTCCAGTGATTAAGATTATTTTGTCATTTAACATGATAACTCCCTTAAAAATTTATGTATTTTATATCATCATTTGGGCGTAGCGCAACAGGGCTAAAGGCTACAACAGGCTAAAGGTTTAAGGCAAAAGGTACAACTGGCTAAAGGGTACAAAAGGCTAATAGCTAAGGGCATCCCGTAAAGTCCATCCCCCACAGTTTTGCTACCCGTTGATTTGCTGTGACAAATCAAGACACGGGTACAAGGCATGTAAAACTAGACGTGGGGACTATATGAAGGACTTAGACTACAGGACAGGTAGCGCATAGCGTTAATATCTTTAGCTAATTTGGTTTGTTTATTTGGTTAAAAAATCTTTAAAATACTCTATTGTTTTCTTTAACCCTTTTTCCAGAGGGGTAGTTGAGTTCCAATCTAATCTATCCCTTGCAATGCTTATATCAGGCTTTCTCTGGATCGGGTCATCAGGTGGTAAAGGTTTAAAGACGATTTTAGATTTGGACCCGGTTAATTCAATCACCTTCTCTGCAAGTTCAAGGATGCTGAATTCAACAGGATTGCCAAGGTTAACCGGGCCGGTGAAGTCGTCAGGACTGTTCATAAGCTTAATCAACCCTTTTATCAAATCGTCAACATAACAGAAACTCCTTGTCTGGGTTCCACCACCGTAGACGGTGATATCCTCTCCTTTCAGTGCCTGCATAACAAAGTTGCTTACAACACGCCCGTCATTCGGGTACATCCTCGGCCCATAAGTGTTGAAGATACGTGCAACCTTAATTCTAAGATTATGTTGGCGGTGATAGTCAAAAAACAGGGTTTCTGCACATCGCTTACCTTCGTCATAGCATGATCTTATTCCAATAGGATTTACATTTCCCCAGTAAGTTTCAGGCTGAGGGTGCACGGCCGGGTCTCCGTATACTTCCGATGTTGATGCCTGGAGTATCTTTATCTTCAACCTCTTTGCAAGTCCAAGCATATTAATACTTCCGTGAACTGATGTCTTCGTTGTCTGGACGGGGTCAAATTGATAATGTACCGGCGAAGCAGGACATGCAAGATTATAAATTTCATCAACCTCCACAAATAACGGAAAACAAACATCATGCCTGAGTACTTCAAATAAGGGATTTAAAAGGAGATGTGCAATATTATAACGCCTGCCTGTGTAAAAATTATCAACACACAGTATTTCGTGACCTTCATTTAAAAGTTTTTCACACAAATGTGAGCCGAGAAAACCAGCCCCACCAGTTACAAGGATACGCTTAATGGAATCGTAGTTTTTCATTTCTCCTTACTCTTTTTATTAACTAAAAAAGCCTGGTCAAAATAAATTTACCAAATAAATAATCCTACCACAAATGCAATAATAATGGCTAAAGACTTAGGGCCAAGGGCTAATTTTGGTATATATGCTATTGTATAAACTTTCTCTTTTCCAGTAAATCAAGCACCTTATTTACTGAATCTTCAAGGTCAAAATGCTCAGTATTAATTACAATATCCGGGTTTTCCGGTTCTTCGTAAGGTGATGAAATGCCAGTATAGTTTTTTATGATACCGGCACGGGCTTTTTTATACTGCCCTTTTGGGTCACGGCGTTCACACTCATCAATGGAGCAACTCACATATACTTCCATGAAGTTATCACCGTTAAAACGGCTTCTTACATAATCCCGGTCTGTTTTATAGGGAGAGATAAAAGAAGCGAGAACGATAATGCCGGCATCGACAAAGAGTCTGGAGAATTCAGCTATCCTGCGGAGGTTTTCCTTCCTGTCTTCAGGGCTAAAGCCGAGATTACTGTTGATACCATAACGAACGTTGTCGCCGTCAAGGACATAGGTACGTATGCCACGGTCAAACAGCTTCTTCTCGGTTGCATGGGCAATGGTTGATTTGCCTGAAGCAGACAACCCTGTAAACCATATAATACCGCTTTTGTGCTTATTTAAACGGTTTCTGTCTTCTCTGGACACAAGGACTTTATGCCAGATTACGTGGTTGTTTGTTTTATTTTTATTTTTCAATGTTAAAGGGTACATCGGGCTAATAGCTAAGGGCTCAGGCTCAGGTTGAGGTTGAGCATAATGAGTAACTACGCATAGGGCATAGCGTTTTTTTTGTCCTACCTGCCAACAAGTTGACAAATCGGCAAGCGAGTAAGCTTATTTAACATTTTTAAGGAACTCGGCAAATGCAGACAACTCGGAGTTTACCCTTGCTGACACATCCTGCAGATTTTCAACTAATATTTTAAGTTTTTCCGGATTAAAATGATATGTATAAACATTGCGTACGACATGCCTAAACCCTCTGTAGTCTTCCAGGGATTCTTTTAATTCAGTTGATATGACTGCTGGCCGTAAACCAGCTACTTCAATGCTCATTTGATTAAGCAATTCCTGGTGCCAGTTTGCACCAGTTGGAAGGCTTTCATCAACAAGCATCGCGACCCTCTCAAAAATACGTTCTAAACTAGAATAAAAACCGTGAAGGTTCAATGCAACACTATCTAAATAATAATCGTTATGCTGCTCCAGAGATAATTTCCAGCCCTGTTTGCTGCGTTCAACGAGCATAGCAAGTTCTTTAAGCTCAGATATGATTCGACCAGCCAGGACTGCTCCAGGTTTGCTCACAATTCCATACCTTCTTGTAAGATGGTCTGTAATAAAGACGAAGAACAATCTTCAGCATCAACTAAATTCACTATCCAAAGGCGGTTTAATCCTGTAACAAAAGCAACTGCTCTAAAAAATTTTACAGGTGGAACCCCCCAGACTGCAACATCAATGTCTGAATATTTTTTAAAATCGCCACGAGCGAGGGAACCGAATAGAACAACTTTAGTAGCATGGAAGCGATGGACGAGTTCTTGTGCAATATTCTGAGCAATCTTACGTGCCTCGGTCTGGTAAGAAATAACATCCTTACGCTCTTCTGACCTAAAAGGTCGATATCTATGCCACATCTTAGGCGCTATGTCAAGTGCTGTTTTTGAAGACATGATTTAGTATATCACATAAAAACCAGAATTTTATCTAATAGCAACGGGTTAATGGCTACAAATGGCTAAAGGCCAAAGGCAACAACAGGCTAAGGGCTAAAGGCTAATGGCCATGTTTTTAGACTGCTCCGCCTTCTCAGTTACATATCTGCATTTTTTGCAGACTGTAACCTACGAGAATCCATAAACTAATCTTTACTAAATTAAACCTAAATATTAATCATTGGGCAAGAAATATTTAGCTCTAAGTTAAATTTCAATTACATATGAGACAGCCCTTTATTTTTAACCTAACAAGGAAGTTAGGACTGATTCCTCAATAATTGTCATTCATTAATCATTAATTTTCAATTCTCTTCTGGCGATTTTTTCTACATCAGGGTGAGGGTTTTTTAATGCAAGAACTGCTCGCCACATCCGTTCAGCTTCCAATTTTTTGCCCTGGGATTTATAAATTTGAGCCAATTCATGATATGACAATTGAAAACTGGAATCTACTTCTAAACTATCTAAAAAAAATTCAATAGCCTGCTGAATTCTTTTCTTTCTTAAATGGGCTGTGCCCATCTTGTAATAATTCCATGCTCTTCTAGGATTTAATTTTAAGGCTTTTTTGTATTTTGACTCGGCACGGTCGTACAAGCCCAGACTCTCATAAATTACCCCGTGTCTAAAATAAATATCAGAAGAAGCTCTGTACGAAAAGTCACTGAGTTTAGCAAGAAGTATTTTTTTCTCTTTTGAACTTTTATCATGTAATTCTTTTTTCTCATAGAATTTCCTGAGGAGAAAATGTCCCTCAATAGTATCCGGCACTATGTTTGATAATAAATCGTAATTATTGGTTAATTTGTAATAGCGATTGAATGCCTCCTCAGCGAATTTCGACTTTAAGCCAACTGCCTTTTTATATTTAATAACTCCTTTTTCAATATTTTTTTCTGTAGGATGATCGAACAACCATATCGCATAGGTGCGGTGACGATAGGCATTGTTGGGCTCAAGGATTATTGCCTCCTGAAAATGCTCGTGAGCAAGCTTTGTAATGCGCATTGAATCTATCGTATTGCGTTTATTTAAATCTGCAAGAATCCCATATGTCCAGGCAAGACTTTGATGGTATTTGCTGTTTGAAGGATTCAACCGAACTGCCTCTTTATAGGCGTCGATAGTATTTTGTATCCTTTGACTCAGCTCAGGATTCTCTTTGGTCATATCGTATTTCGTAAAATCTTTAGAGTAAAGTTTACCGAGCTGATAGTGGTAAACAGCGTTTGTCGGGTCAAAAGCTATTGCTCTGGAAAGCAATTCTCGTGAATCGTGAATCGTGAATCGTGAATCGTCCTTTGATTTACGGTAGTAGTAGTCTGCAATGGCGGGACGACTAGATGTAACAATGAATATGCTTACTAACAATACTGCAACGGGATAAAGCGCATAACAGGTTATAGGTTTTAGGAGGTAGGTTTTAAAATGAAATAATAACACACCATCGTGCTTATAATTCAGGAGAGATAAAAACAAAGATAAAATAATAGTGAGTAGAATCGCGTTTGCCGGAATGTGAAGACTGAAATCAGTAAAAGAATGGACAAAGATGCTTACCAACGACCCAAAAATACCTATAGACATACCTATAACATATGGGTCATGACGTTTATAGAAGCGCTTGAATCCATATCCTGCAAAGACAATCAGGCCTGACAAAAATATGCTGAACCCCGCGATCCCAACTTCGGAGAGAAGTTCCAGGAAATCGCTGTGAGCATAGGTATAATGTTCTGTTATTATTTTTAAAGGCTGGTATTGGGGGAAAATGTAATTAAACGTTCCGAACCCGGTACCAAATATCAGGTAATCTTTTATTATATCAATTGTGCCCTGCCATATAGGTAACCTGCCGCCAAAATACCGTGATACAATTTCGACCTTTATACTTAAAACCCTCTCTACTACAGGGGTTGCACCAAGCCATGCAATGGTTAATATGATAAGAATTGCAACTGCAGAAAGAATCCATCCTTTCTTCCTGATTGATTTTCTGGTTAAAACCAGAACCGCCATAAATAAAAGGCCTGAGATAAAACTGAATATTCCGCCGCGGGACATGGTCATGAATAAAGCGGCTCCCATCACGCCTATGCAGAAGAAGAGTAAGAAGTGTTTATCGTACGTAGTATCCCTTATAAAGAGGAAACCTAAAACAAGGGGATAATCATTCCTAAATAGCCTGAGAAGTGGTCAGGATTTATGATGCCTCTGGGCGCCGGTGCGGCCGGTGATGTCTGCCGCATGCACTGTCTGTGAAAAAACTGTGCAGGCAAGGCCTAAAATCATTACCCCTAAAAAGGTTTTTAATTTCATCGCATTATGCCTCCCTTCAGTTTAGAATTTAGCTTTAACATTTTTTTGCACACTGCTTGTCATTTGAGTATTATTCTGTACATACCGGTTTTTGTATATAATATAATACTTCCTAAGATATTATCATATTGTATTATCCCTGTCGAGAAAAAGTTATAATATTTTATAACATTTTATAAAATTCTAACAGGAAATAAGCAACCCGGCAAATTGCAATTTCTTCGAGCTTCTATAAAAAAGGTTTTACCTGCCTGTACGCCAATAATTAGAAAATCAGTCATGATAAGTGCTATGTATCTCTTTAAATACATCGGCAAGGACGATAAATGATTTTAATATATCCGGATCAAAATGTTCAGGCATGGTCCTCCTGTCTCCTTTGGTAAGGATATCAAAAGCCTTTTCATGACTGAATGCGGATTTATACGGCCTTTTGGTCACTAATGCGTCGTACTGGTCGCAAATCAGGACTATCCGGCCCTCAATCGGGCTGTCTTCTCCTTTTAATCCTTTGGGGTAGCCTGTACCGTCCCATCTTTCATGATGATACAATGCAACTGATGTGGCCATCTGCAGAACAGGATGTGACGAGCCTGCAAGCATCTTTTCTCCAATAATGGTATGCGTCTTCATAGTCTCAAATTCTTCTGATGTAAGCGGGCCCGGCTTTAGCAATATTTCATCAGTTATTCCTATCTTGCCTATATCATGAAGCGAGCCTGCATATGTTATTTGTCTGATAAAATCCACGGGCAAATTAAGCCATTCCGCAATCTTGCCTGAATAAACTCCAATCCTTGCAATGTGGGCGCCTGTATCAGAATCTCTGAACTCGGCAATTGCGGTTAATCGTTTAATAAGCTCTCTGTTAAGGTCATCTATTTCCTCGGTTCTTTTCCTTAACGTTTTTTCAAGTGTCTGTTTATAATTTCTCTCCATCCGGATAAGTCTGTTGTGCTTGGCAGCCCTTTTTATTGTATTGAGAAGGTATTCAGTTTTATAAGGCTTAACTATAAAATTAAAGGCACCGCTTTCTATTGCATGCAGAGCTAAATCTAATTCCGTATAGGCAGTCATCAGGATTACAGGCAGGTCGGGATTCATGGAATGTATTTTCCCGAGCAGGTCAATTCCCGAAAGCCCCGGCATCCTTATATCCGTCAATACGATATCAATGGAGTTTTTACGCAGTTTGGCAAAAGCCTGTCCGGCATCATTACAGGCAGTCACAGAATAACCATGTGCAGTCAGAAACAGTGAAACAGATTTCAGGACATTGGCATTATCATCAACAACAAGGATATTACTTCTATCATCTTTCAAGTAAGTAACACCTCCCGAACTTTTTTTAAAAAGTCTTTAGGTGAAAATTAAAAAAAAGTGTATTTATCTGCTAGCGTATTCTGTTCCTCTTAAAATTTTTTTTTCTGCTTTATCAGCGATATTTAATATAACTCAATAATATTAAATACCATGTTTTGTTGGCTTTTTGGGGGATGGAATACTCTCCCCGTGCCGGACACTGCTTACCATTGCGTTCTTGATAACTGACTTCATATCTCCCAGATCAAAAGGCTTGGCAATTGAAGTGTATGCGCCAAGGTGGGCTGCTTCAATATTTGTATCCAGAGTTCCATAGGCGCTCAGCATGATAACAACAATATTTTTATCTATCTGTTTAATCTGTTTTAAGGTCTCAATTCCATCTATCCCAGGCATCTGGATATCAAGCAGTACCAGATCGGGTCTGTTTTTCTTTATTATATCAAGCGCCTCATGTCCGCTCGCCGCAGTAAAAACCTCGAAGTCTGAAAGCGAGCGTGCAAAAAAATCCCTGATTATCCTGTCGTCATCCACTACCAGAACGGTTTTGCCGAATTTTAACACGGCCTCATTTCCAAAACCTTCAACTTCAGGTTTTCCTTTGATCTGATTCATCAGCCACTCATCTATTAAATCCTTTTTAAAACGCCACTCGCTGGCAACCTTAAAGGCAGGTATGCTGCCATCCCTTGCAAGCTTGTAAACTGTCATCTTATTCATTTGCAAATAGTTTGCAAGCTGTTTTATATCCATTAATGTTTCTTTCATTTAATTTTTCATCCTCATCATCATTAGTAATATAACTTTACCTATTGCGTTTGTATTAGTATATTATAAACTATTGTGCAATAGTATGTCAAAATGTATGAAATAATTTTAAATGGAGAATGAATTTACACTGGAACGTTAAATTGATTACAAATTGTCAAATTAAATTTTAAAAAAGGGGAAAGTCTGTCAATGTTTTTGAAAATTGAAGTATCAGCTATTTTCCTGTTTTCCTTTTATACTCATCCTCAAATCTTACTATATCATCTTCTTCAAGATAATCGCCGTTCTGGACCTCTATTATCTGGAGGGGTATTTTTCCGGGGTTTTCAAGGCGGTGCTTTGTAGAGGCAGGGATATATGTGCTTTCGTTGGGATGGATTTTATAGATCCTGTCTCCATTTGTTACTCTTGCTGTGCCTGATACAACAATCCAGTGTTCACTGCGATGATGATGCATCTGATAGCTGAGTTTTGCAGACGGTTTTACCTCTATTTTTTTTATCTTGAATCTGTCTCCTGCTTCAAGCACTGTATATGACCCCCATGGTCTGAACACGGTCACATGGGTAATACATTCCTTTGCCCCGCGTCCTCTAAGAATATCCACAATCTTTTTTACCTCTTGCGCCCTGCTCCTCGGGCATATAAGTGTTGCATCAGGGGTATCAACTACAATCATGTCTTCAAGGCCTATTACTGCAACAAGCCTTGTACCGCAGTAAAAAATAGAGTTTTTGTTATCAATGGTTATAAGATTACCCTTTATTACATTATTATCACGGTCAACCGGTAATACATGATCCAGAGTATGCCAGCTGCCTACATCAGACCAGTCCATTTCTGCAGGCACCACAGCCACCTTTTCCGCTTTCTCAAGGATACCGTAGTCTATTGACTCTGATTTAATTTCCGAAAATACTTCCTTTGCAACCGGTTTGTATTTCTCAGTTCCTATAGCGCACTCAATCTTAACAAGCCCGTCATACAATTCGGGCATATGCCTTTTTATTGCGTTTAGCAATGTGTCAGCCTTCCAGATAAATATACCGCTGTTCCAGTAATATCTGCCATCCTTAATATATTCCTCAGCCTTTTTCTTATCAGGTTTTTCCTTGAACTCATCAGCCTTATATATGCCTTCCTCTATCCTCTGCCCGCCCTTAATATATCCGAATCCTGTTTCAGGTCTGTTAGGCCTTGCGCCAATAGTAACAAGATATCCACTTGCAGATATCTTTGCCCCGAGCACAATGGAATCCCGCAATTTATCAATATCCCTGATTATATGGTCTGAAGGAAGAACAACCATTACTGCCTCCGGGTTAAGACGCCTCAGATGGACAGCAGCAAGCCCGATGGCAGGCGCAGTATTTTTTGCCTCAGGTTCTATTATGAAGTTTGAATCGCAAGACATACCGGTCATGGCAAGAAGCTGGAGATTAATTGATTCAGCCTGGACAGAATTTGTAACTATAAATGTGCGTTCAAATGGAATTATTGAGTTCATCCTTGAAACAGTAGCCTGGATTAAGGTCTGTTTACCGCCAATCGTTAAAAGCTGTTTAGGTGTTTCCTCCCTGCTGAGAGGCCAGAATCTCGTGCCGGAACCGCCGGCAATCACAACTGCATAAAGGCCGGACAGATTATTTCCTTTTTTTAAGGGAGTTTTTTTCTTTCCGCCCTGTTTTTTCATCCTGAACCCTGCCTTTTTATATAGTTCAGCAGTCCTCCTGCAAGGACTATCGCTCTCTGCCTTTGAGTAAGATTATTCACTGCCTTATATGCCGTTCCTGTCCCGGTATCAATGAGTGTCACATCAGATGATTCTCCTGTCTCTCCGGCCATGTCAGGAAATTCTATTTCACTGTCCCGCTCTAAAGCATTGTATATTTCCGGCGATATTATCAGGGGAAGGATACCGAAATTTATAAGGTTATCCCTGTGGATGCGTGCAAATGATTTAGCAAGTACAGCTTTGACCCCAAGGTACATTGGTGCAATGGCGGCGTGTTCCCTGCTCGAACCCTGGCCATAATTTATTCCTCCGAGAATAACACAACTGCCTGCGGCCTTTGCCCTGACTGAAAATGCGGGATCTATTCCTGAGAAAAGATATTCAGATATGGCAGGGATATTAGACCTTAATGAGAGAATCCTGGTTCCTGCGGGCATTATGTCATCAGTTGTTATATTATCCCCGATTTTGAGAATTACCCTTGTCCTTAAAGATTCCTCAAGCTTTCCTTTTATAGGAATTGGTTTTATATTTGGTCCCCTTTCAATCCTGACCTTTTCAGGTTCTTTTAGAGGCGGAATTATCATTGAATCATCTATAACATATTTCTCAGGCAGTTTAACTGTGAATTTTAAACTCTGAGCTTTGAACTGTTTAATCACGTCTCGCGGGTCAGTGATTATCCCGTTAATAGCTGAAACCGCGGCAGTAACCGGGCTGCACAGATAAACCTTGTCATCAGCAGCGCCGCTTCTTCCCGGGAAATTTCTGTTAAACGTTCTTAATGATACAGCACCTGTTGCAGGCGCCTGACCCACGCCGATACAGGGGCCGCAGGCACATTCAAGCACTCTTGCTCCAGCTGCCATAAGGTCTGATAATGCCCCGTTTTCTGTAATCATCAGAAGAACCTGTCTTGAGCCCGGACTTATTGTAAGGCTTACATCATGATGAATCTTATTGTTTTTAAGTATATTTGCTGCAAGCATGATATCAGCATAAGAAGAATTTACACAACTACCGATGCATACCTGCCTGATGGGTTCACCAGCAACTTCTCTGACCGCTCTAACATTATCAGGGCTGGATGGCATTGCAATCATTGGTTCAAGCGCCTCAAGCGATATATTTATTTCTTCATCATATATTGCGCCAGGATCAGGCTCAAGCCGTACCCAGTCAGCCTCGCGCTGCTGCGCCCTGAGAAATGCCCTCGTCTGTTCATCAGAAGGAAATACTGAAGTGGTTGCCCCGCATTCAACGCCCATGTTTACTATTGTCGCTCTTTCGGTTACAGAAAGATTTTTTATGCCTTGTCCGCTATATTCAAGTATCCTCCCAACCCCTCCCTTCACAGTTAACTGTCTTAAGACTTCGAGAATTATATCTTTAGCTGTAACAAATGGCGGACAATGCCCGTTTAAACCCACACGGACAACTCTCGGCATCAACATCCAGAAAGACTCTCCTGCCATTGCCATTGCTACACTGAGGCCTCCCGCACCAATGGCAAGCATGCCTGAGGCGCCTGCATTGGGAGTATGGCTGTCAGAACCAAGAAGAGTCTGCCCCGGCCTTGCAAACCTTTCAAGGTGGACCTGATGACAAATACCATTGCCGGGTTTTGAAAAATAAATCCCGTACCTGCCTGCCATTGTCTGGAGAAACCTGTGGTCATCAGCATTCTCAGGGCCTGTTTGAAGCATATTGTGGTCAACATAACTCACTGAAAGCTTTGTCTTTACCTTTGGAATCCCCATTGCCTCGAACTCAAGATATGCCACTGTGCCGGTTGCATCCTGCGTTAGAGTCTGGTCTATTGATATAGCAATCTCTTCACCCGGCTTCATTGCGCCTGTAACAAGATGGGAGGATATTAACTTTTGTGCAATGTTCATTTAAAGACTCTCGAAGAAACCGTTATTGGTTCTGGTTCTTCTCCCATTTAGTTGATAGAAAGGATTCCAGGAAAAATAAATTTCAAAATTATCATTATCCGCCCCGTCGGATCCGCCTGAGGCTGGACAAAGTTAGCATTTAACAATGACTGAAAAAACAAAGCAAAAAAGCAAATTTGAAATGCTAATTGTTAATTTTTCATTTTGCAATTTCTTGACTCTTTTATCCCTTTTCACCACAGCGAACCTGCCTGCCGGCAGGCAGGTCAGCCGAGGCTGAGAATCCCGAAAAGGGACGTTGTACCCTCGGGACTTTACGTCCTAAAGATCATAACAGCTTTTTCATGAATTGAGTATTCTCTGCACCCACGGAACAATAACTCTCATAATATCATTATAAAAAATAAACGCTACCAAAAGCATAAGCATTGCAAAACCGGCCTTGGTCAAAAACCCTGTTATCCTTTCACTCAGGGGCCTGCCCCTCAATGTCTCAACAGACAGAAACATTAAATGCCCTCCATCCAGTACAGGAATAGGGAAAAGATTGAAAATTGCAAGGTTAATGCTTATAACAGCTACAAAATTAAAATAAGTAGAAACACCCAGAGATGCGGCTTTTGCCGCTGCATCTACAATTAAAATAGGACCTCCAACCTGTTTTGCGGAAACAGCGCCTGTAAATAATTTACCCACAACCTGAAGCACAAGCGCAGACCAGCGGTAAACTGCCTCCAGTCCTTTTTTAAGTGAATCCAGTAAGCCACTGCTTTGAATTAACAAAACATCAAGTTTCTTTGAAACCCCTATCAATCCGACAACAACCTCCTTGCCGTCCTGATCTTTGATCTCTTTAGCTTCGGGAACAACCCTGATATCGATTAATTCATTGCCTCTTGATACTTTTACAGTCAGTTCTTTGCCGGCACTCCCTGAAATTATTTTCTGCATTTCAAGCCATGTGCTGATATCCTCCCCGTCAATTGACACAATTGTGTCATCCGTTTTAAATCCTGCCTTCATGGCAGGAGAAGCTTCCAGAACATCAGCTATGGTAGTCGACATTTTTGAGATTCCTATATTGCCGATGACTCTTTCTTTGCCTTCATAATCCCTAATCTTTTCTGATCCGGAAACAACTCTGATATCGATTAATTCATTGCCTCTTTCTACTCCAAAGTTCAGCTCTTTGCCGGGATTTTCCCAGATTTTTTCATTAACTTCAAGCCAGGTGTTAATATCTTTCCCGCTGATCGATACAATTACGTCACCCTTTTTAAGTCCGGCTTTCATGGCGGGTGAGTCTTGCTTAATATTCTCAATAGTTGTGTTCGTTACTCTTTCCAGGTCAGGTATTAATACAGGAAGTCTCATGCTCAAAAAAATAACAAAAATAACATAGGCCAGAACGAGATTGAAAACAGGTCCTGCAAGGATAATCAACGCCCTCTTCCACACAGGCTGGAAATTAAAGGCCCGGTGTTTGTCTTCCTCTTTAATCTCCTCCCCGGGTTCTTCGCCCAGTGGTTTTACATACCCCCCGAGCGGTATTGCCGAGATTACATACTCAGTCTCCCCTATCTTTCTGCCTAACAGTTTCGGTCCAAACCCGAGGGAGAATTTCAATATCTTCACTCCCAATAACTTTGCGAAAATAAAATGCCCGAACTCGTGAATGAAAATAAGTATTCCAAAAAAAATTACCGCCCAGAAAAATGTCATATTTTGATTCCTCCGCTATTGAATAAATATGAAAAACGAAAAAGAAAAGTGGGAATTAACAACTTTTCATTTCTTATTTTACATTTACCCTGTTAAAAGGGCAATCTACTAACAGGGTTTATTTTTTAATTTTTATTTCACATCTTTTCTTTATAGCTTCCTCTGCTTTTTCTCTTGACCACTCTGAGGCCTCAAGAATATCTTCAAGTGAACTGCTGTCAAGGATCCTGTGATGAGCCATAATATCAGCAACTACAGCATGAATCCCTGTAAAAGGAATTTTTTTATCCAGGAATGCCTCAACAGCGACTTCGTTAGCTGAATTCAGCACAGCAGGCATTGTCCCGCCGGTTCGGAGCGCATCATATGCTAATGACAGACTCGGGTATTTGTTCCTGTCCGGCTCCTCAAATGTAAGTTCTCCGGTCCCTGGTAAATCAAGTGACGGCAGAACATGCTTAAATCTTTGCGGATAGGAAAGCGCATAAGTTATAGGACCTTTCATATCAGGCACCGACATCTGAGCTATAACACTCCCGTCAATGAACTCGACCATTGAATGCACTATACTCTGAGGATGAAGAAGAACCTTAATACTCCCGGCCGGCAAACCAAAAAGCCAATATGCCTCAATCACCTCGAGCCCCTTGTTCATCATCGTTGCTGAATCAATTGTTATCTTTTCCCCCATAAGCCAGTTAGGGTGTTTTAACGCTTCTTCAGGAGTTACTGCCTTAAGCTCTGCCAGGCCTTTTTTTAAAAAAGGCCCTCCAGAGGCTGTCAATATTATTCTATGAATTTCATTTCTGCTTCTGCCGTTAATACACTGAAAAATCGCGCTATGCTCGCTGTCAACCGGGATTACTTTTACTCCTTTTTTCGAAGCCTCAGCCATAATTATTGAGCCTGCCATTACAAGCGCTTCTTTCGAGGCAAGGGCTATGTTCTTTCCAGCCTTTACGGCAGCAAGTGTGGGCAGAAGGCCTTCAGACCCAACTATAGCCGAGACCACCATCTCCACATTCTCAAGAGTTGCCACCTCTGCCAGCCCTTTACTGCCTGCCAAAATCTTTACAGGGAGATTCTTTTTTTTAAGCTCCTCAGCGGCAGATTCATCTGCAACAGCAACAAGTTCGGGCCTGCAGGTATTTATTTGATTCTCCAGCAACTGAATATTTTTTTTGGCAGCAAGACCAAGAACTTTGAATTTATCCGGAAAGCGGCCGACAACCTCCAGGGTGCTTCTGCCAATTGAACCGGTAGAGCCTAAAATGCTGATTCTCTTCATCTAAAAGTACCCCAAGATAAAATAAAGTGCAGGGCCTGCAACCAGAAGACCGTCAATTTTATCAAGTATACCGCCATGCCCGGGGATAATATTGCCTGAATCTTTCACGTCAGCATCCCGTTTAAACATAGATTCAATTAAATCGCCTATCAAAGTTGCTATACCCAGGATTGCGCCGATCACTGCCGAACCTGCAAGTGTAAGGTCGGGAATATTAAAGACAACATTTGTAATTACAGCACCTAAGACCCCGCCGACTATACTTCCAAAAGCGCCTTCAATTGTTTTATTCGGGCTAACTGCAGGATATAGCTTGTTTTTACCGATATATGTACCAATGCAATAAGCTATGCTGTCTGCAGTCCAGACCGATGAATAAAGGAGAAATATATATTCCATACCAAATGTTTCAGTCCTTAAAAACCACTGGAAGCTTAGAAAAACTGATATATAAAAAAATCCAATGCCGAGAGGGCCAATGTCTGACATGCTTCCCCTGGGGCCGCCTGCAGAAAGAAGCCTTATTGAAAATATAAAAAACAGGCTGACGGCAAAGGCATGCAGGAAATATGCAGGGAGACGGCAGGAAACATAGAAAAATATACCTCCGATAAACAGGCACGGCAGATACAGCCTTAGAGGTACTTTATACATAAGATAAAACTCTCGCATAGCAAGCATGGCGCAAACCAAAAGCAGTGCTAAAAAATAAGGGAACGGCGGCAGGAAATAAATATAGGCAAACCAAAACGGCAAAAAAATAGCTGTTACAATAAGTCTCTTAAAATTCAATATCTTACTTTAATCCCCACTCTATTTCGTATTTAAAGAGTCACAATTCCCCGGCAAGGCGCCAAACCTTCTCTCTCTCTTCTCATAGTCAGTAACAGCAGATATAAATTCAGCTTTTCTAAAATCAGGCCAAAGGGTTTCCGTAAAATAGAGTTCAGAATATGCAGACTGCCACAGCAAAAAATTACTGAGCCTCATTTCTCCGCTCGTACGTATTATTAAATCAGGATGCGGTAACCCTGCAGTATATAAATATTTCTCAAAGGTCTCCTCGTTAATCTCGTCAGGTTTTAAACCATCTTTTAATATGTGCCTTACTGCTCCTAAAATCTCCTCCTTACCGCCATAGCTGAGAGCGCTTGAAAGAAAAAGGCCAGTGTTCCTGCTTGTCTTTAATTCAAACTCCTTTAACAGTTTCTTCGTACTTTCCGGAAGCCTTTCAAGCTCTCCTATAGCCCTGAATATTATGTTGTCCCTCACAAATTTCTTCATCTCTTTTCTGAGATAAAAATTTAAAAGAGTCATAAGGGCATCTACCTCAGTCCTCGGCCTCTGCCAATTTTCCATTGAAAAGGCATATAGCGTAAGGGCCTTGAGTTTTAATTCATTGGCAGCGCTGATAATTTCATCTACTCTTTTAACGCCTTCCCTATGCCCTTCAATCCTGGGAAAACCCTTAAGTTCCGCCCAGCGGCCGTTTCCGTCCATTATTATTGCAACGTGCTTAATATTCATTTTCCCTCAAGATTATAATAATAGAGTATGCTTCCTTTTACGAAATCGCCTGAAAGCGACCTTTTCAAAAAAATCAATGCATTCGGTCTGGCAACAAGCAGCAAGTTCTCGTCCTCCACCCAGTAATCTGTTACCGTACCATGAACCCCTGTCATTACCAGGGTTTTAACCATTTCTCCGCCATCCCACCAAATAGAATAAACCTCTGCTTTGCCATAACCTAATCCAGGGACACTGGCTACAATGGGAATTTTTTTAACTACTATGACCTCCTGACCCCGCCCTGTTCTGACTGTTACAAGACGCCCCTTCACAACCCACTTTTTTTCCTGTTTAACTGCCGAAACAGACACTCTATCAAACGAGGCCTCAAATTCTCCGTAGGATTCCTTGCTCGTCCATATCAATTCACCACCATTGTAAAGACTCAGATAACCACTGTTATCAAAGGCAAGGATATGTGTGTGCCCGCTATCTTTCCAGTCAACATAAATAAATCCGTAAATATTTATCCCTGAAGGAAGTTCCAGAGGCTTGCCGGTTTGATAACGCCCGTCCCTCCACACCCCTGAATATACAGGACCGGTTAATGTTTTGTAAGGATTAAAACTCTGCATAAGTAAGGTTTTACCCAAAACCCTCAAGACATAAGGTGCCTTGTCCCATATCCTCCTATACCCGTTTGGCGGATCGTATTCCAAAACAAAAGAGCTCATTCTGATCTCATTGCCTTTCCTTTGCATCTCGCTGTCAATTGTCTCTGCATCAAAAGCATCATCCAATATAGAAGTAACAAATATTTCTGCCCTGCCGTTATCATTAAAATCCAGCACATCAATGTTAAGAATCTCTGCCTGAGAATCGCCTTTTATAAACCATTTCTCCCGGGGCTCCTGCTTATAGTCATAAATTCTTATATTATTGCCATCACTAACAACTAACTCCCTCTCTCCGTTACCATCCACATCACCCATTGAAATAAATTTTCCGCCTGCTAATTTATGGCTCCCCCATGGTTCTCCCTCTGCTGAACCAATAGAAATAATAGCCTCCTCGGAAGTAAGTTCTCTGAGGAGATTAACTCCTACTGACTCGTTTACATCCGAAAAAATCCTTACATCTTCAGCCCAGAATAATTTCACATTCAGAAATCTCTCTCCGGCATCAGTGGGAGTTGAAAACATAAGAACAGCCTCAGCACCAAGCCCTCTGGCAGTTTCTGACAGCTCATCAAGCGCATAGCTCTTTGTATAAGATTCAAGAATCTCGAACCTCCCTGACTCTTTCAAAGCATCATAGAACCCCTCTGAAAGACTCCAGTCAGCCTTTTTATCCTGAAAAAAAGCAAGCTTTATTCTGGAAGAAGTAATCCTTACTGTATCACCAATCTTAAGGCTTCCTCTGACAATACGGCAAAGACATGAACCATCATTTTCATGATCTATTTCCGGCTGTACTTCGCTTATTTCAATCCTTCCAATCAATTCCTCTGTTTTACCCATAGGTTCATTTGTAACCGGATGATAAAATGGCTTGCCTTCCCTGAAAACAGAAAACCGCATGCCTTTCCTAAGTTTTTCCCCGGTGAAAAATTTCACATTCACAGTTCCATTTTCAACTCCCGTAATTACGCCGCTTTGCGGATAAAAATAAGACAGCACTGAATCCCTTGCCTTATGTATGGCATTGTCACCCCCGGTTAAATCAGCACTTGACCCGGCACCTGTTTCCATCCCAAAAGATTCTCCCGCACCGAGTATGCCCACGGCACAAATCAACACAGCCAGCAAAAATAAAAATGAATAAAATTTAATAATATTCAACATGTTAAAAATACTTCCCATAAAGGATTCTTTTAAAACATTTGAAATAATTCATTTATATGTTAATTATAGATTTTTTCCGCCCCTGTAATTTTTTTAAAAATATAACCCGAAAATGATAAAAGTATAAGTGTATAAAACGGTACTTTGACTTGTCAATCCAATTATGATGATGACATCAGGGCAGCAGGCCGAACATATATTTTAAATCCTCATCCTCAAACCCGAGACCTCCACCTATATATATTCCTCTGCGGCTTTTATTCAGGAGGTTATCCAGGCCGCCACTTATAAAAATGTGCTTAAATATTCTAAAATCTACTCCTATCTTCATGTGGGCGCTGTCAGCATAAGCTTCATCAGCATTAAAGTCCCAAACGTTAAAGCCAATCTTGACTCTGTCATTATTCAGGAAATAATCAGCCCCAATACCAAAGGTATTTTCAAGCATTCCAACCCTGAGGACAAAGTCCTCAAAACGTTTAGCAAATTGAGCTGTAAATTCAATCTTTCTTTCTATTACCTCTCTTCTTGTGGTTACGCCATCAACAGTAATATCTGTAATTTCGCTCTCTCCAACAGGGTCTGTTACAACTCCGAGGATGTAGTATGTATCCCTCCGCGGTTTCAGAGTCAAATCAAAATATCCCTTCCATTCACCCTCCTCTGTGAGATACTCTGTACGAAAATCCATAAATGTACTGAGCCTTTTGATAACATCAAATGACTTGCCCGCTCCCTCAGCAACACTGCTGAAAGAATCATAAAGTCTCTCGTCTTTCAAAAGCTTGCCGAATGTTCCTTCCCCTTTTTCTATCTTCTGCGCAATCTTTTCGGCTGATTCAGAAAAGGACTGTATGTTCTGTACGCTTTTCTGAACTGCCTGCCTGTTTTCTTCAATCAATTCTCTCAGCTCGCCGGCTATCTCACTCAGGTCATCCACAAGCCCGGGACCTTTGTCCCCAAGTTTCTTTGAGAAATTTTCAAGGCTTACCAGCAGGTTGTGAAGAGGTTCTTTATCCTCCTTTAAGATATCATTAAAATTCGCGGTAATATCTCTCAGGTTATGAATTGTCTCTTTTATCGCCTTTCTTTCGGGTGTTCCAAAAACGTCCTGAAGGCCCTCTGCCAATTCACTTATATATGAAGCAGCGGATGACAGCTGATTTGCGAGCGCATCAATATCAGCAGCAGGCTCTGTATTAATTATCCAGTCCCCGTCATTAAGAGGCTGTTTTGATGGATTACCTGCCCAGAGCGCAAGATATTTATCTCCTAAAAGACCTGATACTCTGAGAGATGCCTTTGCATCTTCATAAATCTTTATATCAGACATTATTAAAAGGGTTAGCTTTGCCTTGTTTCCCTTAAGCCCGACTTCTCCTACTACTCCGGCATCAACGCCAGCTACCTTAACCCTTGACTTTTCATCAAGGCCGCTAACGTTGTCAAACATTACATAAAGCCTGTAACCCTTTTTCCATGGAACACCCAAACCGCTTACCTTAAGGGTCATATAAGACAGGATAATAATTACAGCTATGGCGAAAATTCCTAATTTAAGTTCTGTCCTCATGTCTGACACCTTCCAATGTTATTGGACCCACGGCACTACCGGTAATAAACTGTTTAATAACCGGGTCCGATGTATTTTTTATCTCATCAGAAGTCCCGCTTCCAATTATCAAACCATTATAAAGCATAGCAATCCTATCTGCAATCTTATAGGCGCTTTTCATGTCATGGGTAATTGCAACTGAGGTAACATTTAATTTTCCTCTCATCTCTATAATAAGCTCATTTATGGCATCAGCCATTATAGGGTCAAGGCCTGTTGTAGGTTCATCATAAAGAAGTATCTCGGGCTCCATTGCGACAGCCCTTGCAAGTCCAACCCTTTTACGCATGCCGCCTGAAAGCTCTGAGGGCATGACATCTTCCACACCAAAAAGGCCTACCATCTTAAGTTTCCGGACAGCTATTTCCTTAATCTCTGCATCAGGCAATCGTGTGTGCTGCCTCAACCCAAATCCCACATTCTCCCAAACAGGCATAGAGTCAAACAGGGCTGACGACTGGAAAAGCATTCCGAATTTTTTCCTCACTTCGTTTATGTGTTTTTCATCAAGCCCGGACATATCAAGACCATCAATTATTACTGAACCTTTATCCGGTTTTAAAAGGCCTATTATATGTTTTAAAAGAACACTCTTGCCCGAGCCGCTCCCTCCTATAACAACAACACTATCCCCCCTGTTTATCTTCAGGTTTACCCCCCTCAATACATGATTGTTTCCAAAGGATTTATAAACATCTTTTAATTCAATCATTCGAATAACCAGGCAGAAAGAAAGTAATCAGAGATAAGAATCGTCATAAACGAAATAACAACAGCCCCTGTAGTTGCCTTTCCAACCCCTTCAGCGCCCCCTTTTGTGTAATAACCCTTATAACAACAGATAAGCGTAAGGGCGGCGCCAAAGAAACATGCCTTTATGAGACCGCTGTATATATCCCGGAATTCCAGATAATCCCATGTCATTCTCATATAAGTTGTTAAATTTGCTCCAAGGAGTGTCACAGTGACAAAATAGCCGCCTATTATTCCAACTATATCCGAGATTACCGTCAGGAAAGGGAGCATAATCAATCCTGCTAAAAACCTCGGTACAATAAGATACTTTACAGGATTTACGGCAAGGGTCTCCATAGCGTCAATCTGCTCTGTAACCCTCATTGTTCCCAGCTCAGCCGCCATGGCAGCGCCGACTCGACCGGTAACTATGAGGGCTGTAAGCACAGGGCCGAGCTCCCTTGTCATTGAAAGCGCCACAACAGTGCCTACAAGGCCCTCTGCACCGAATCGCTTAAACCCTGTGTAACTCTGAAGAGCAAGAACCATTCCGGTAAATATTGCTGTAATCAGAACAACCGGCAGTGAATTAACCCCAACTTCACTCATCTGCTTTAAAATATGCTTTATTGCAAAAGGGGGCCTTACAAGCCACTTAAGCGTAGAATAAAAAAGCAGTATAATATGCCCTGTTTCCTCGATGGGGCCTTTTACCGATGTCCCGACATATTCAATAAACCTGATGAATATTGCGTTCTGCTTACTTGAGTTCATTGTAGAATATTATACGATATTTAAAAGAAAAGAAGCAGTACAGCGTTTAGTAAAAAACAGGGAACCTTCGCATCCTCACATTAACCAAAATGCCAAGAAATACAAAATTTGAAAGAAGCGCTGTGCCGCCGTAACTCATAAATGGCATGGGAACACCTACAACAGGCACTATACCGAGTGTCATAGCAACATTGATAATAAAGTAAAAAGCCAACATAAGAGTTACACCAAGGGCAAGAAAACTTCCTGCTGGATCACGCGCCCTTTTTACAGTGTCAAAACCTCTTAATATAATAAAAAGATATAAAAGGAAGAGGAAAAAACTGCCTGCAAAGCCCCATTCTTCAGCAAAAACCGAAAATATAAAATCAGTGTGCCTTTCAGGCAGGAACCTCAACGGCCCCTGAGTTCCTTTTTGATACCCTTTTCCCCACAAACCGCCTGAACCTATGGAAATCTTTGACTGTTTTATATGATAACCAACGCCCTGGGGATCGGCATAAGGATCTACAAAAGCCATTATCCTTTTTTTCTGGTATTCTTTTAATTCTCCCCACAGGATATTGCCTACAAAGGGGACAGATATGAGTCCTATAATAATCGCAACCACAATAATCTTCTTCCTTGTCCCCGCTGCTATAACCATAGAAAAAAAGACAAAAAGCAATATCATAACAGTACCAAGATGAGGCTGTTTTAAAATAAGAATTGCCGGCATTAAAAAGAAGATTAAAGTCATTTTCAACAGCTCTTTAAGGCCGAGGGCAGCCCTCTGCTGAATATCTGAGAAATGCCGCGAAAGTGCCATAACAAAAAAAATCTTGAAAATCTCGGTCGGCTGAAACGACATAAACCCCAGGGATATCCATCTCTGCGCACCCATACCCTTCTTACCAAGAAGAAGAGTTAAAATCAAAAGTATAATGCCAATTACAAAAGAAACATAAGCGAATTTAATGAACCACCTGTAGTCAACGCTTACAATTAAAAAGAAACAGGCCAGACTCAGACCTATCCAGTAGGCTTGCTTCAAGTAGAAGGATTGCTGTTCGGCATCAAGCACAGGCCTTGTCGCGCTGTAAATTGTCATTACCCCGATAAGAGATAAAAAAATGGCAACAAACATCATGCTCCAGTCAAAATTCTTTAAAAGTCTTCTGTCTATCATAATTTAAATAATGTTCAAACAGTTCAAACCGTTTAAACTGTTCAAACCGTAGTGAACTATATAAATTATATTTTGAACGGCTTGAACAGCTTGAACATTTTTATTTTTTGTTTTTAAAAAATGCCTCTATTACCCTTTTTGCAATTGGCGCTGCTGCAGTGCTTCCATGACCGCCGTGTTCAATAAATACAGACACAGTTATCTGCGGATTCTCTTCAGGCGCAAATGCAATAAACCAGGCATGATCCCTGTACTTTTCCGGAACATCGCCATACATAGTCCCGCCAACAACCTGTGTCGTGCCTGTTTTTCCGCCAATTTTAACAATATCTGAATGAGCAAGCCGGCCTGTCCCGTTCGGGTCTGAAACAACTCCCATAAGAGCCTTTTTTATCAGGCTTATATTTTCAGGCTTTATAACTATTGTACTGTCAGCCCTGTTATCGGAACTTTCTTCTTTTAAAATATGCGGCCTGAATAATTTACCGCCGTTAACAACAGCAGCCATAAGTCTTGCCATTTGTATCGGCGTAGCAGATAAATACCCCTGACCTATCACAGTATTCAGTGTCTCACCCTTATACCATTTTTCTTTTTTCGTTCTGAGCTTCCAGGCAGCTGAAGGCACAATTCCGGCTCGCTCACCCTCAAGCTCAACCCCGACAGGTTTTCCAAGACCAAAATCTGATGCATATTGTGAAAGGGTATCAATCCCGAGTCTTTTGCCGATTTCATAAAAATAGACATCACATGATTCAACAATTGCCCTGTGCAGTTTGATATTTCCATGGCCTTCCCGTTTCCAGCACCTGAAAATCCTTCCCAGCTGTATCGAACCTTTGCACTCAAAAACCGTGTTATCTGTAATAATGCCTTTCTCAAGGGCAGCAATTGCAGTAATTACCTTAAAGGTAGAGCCTGGAGGATACTGGCTCTGAACAGCCCTGTTAAGAAAAGGTTTTTTAGGGTCATTAACAAGTCTTTTCCAGTCATTATAATCAATACCTCTTGCAAACAGATTCGGATCAAAAGAGGGTTTGCTTGCCAAAGCCAAAATTTCACCTGTATTTGGATCAAGGGCGACAACAGCCCCTGTCTTTCCTTTAAGTGCGTCCTCTGCCTCTGCCTGAAGCTTCATATCAATGGTAAGTACTATATCACCGCCCTTAACAGGCTGCAGTATGCCGGCAACATCAATTATCCTGCCCATTGCGTCAACCTCAATCACCTTTTTCCCCGCCTTCCCCATTAAAGTTCTGTCAAAAACCTTTTCAGCCCCGCGTCGACCCGTGAATGCCCTTCTGGGGACATCATAGTAATCCGGATTTCTCATCTGTTCAATAGTAAGATTGCCAAGATAGCCTATAACATGGCTTGCAAAATCCCCGTAAATATATTCCCTGCTGACTACTACTTCAACCAGCAGGCCTGGAAAATCAATCTTTCCCGCCTCTACCCTGGCAACTTCCTCCATTGAAACATTCTGTCTTAATTTAACAGGCTCAAACGGATTCACTGCCCTCCTCTCCAGCCTGGCCCTGATATCCTCAGGTTTAAGCCCGACAAGTCTGCCAAGCGCTGATAGTGTATCCGGATCTACGGGTAAATCCTCTTTGACAACTGATATGTCAAAGGACGGGATATTTCTTACAAGCGCAGTATTATTCCTGTCATAAATTAACCCGCGCGGCGCGGGTATTTCTACCATCCTTAACCTGTTTTGTTCAGCGATTTCTTTATATTTTCCACCATTTATTATCTGCAGATCCCAAAGCCTCAGGATAAAGACAATAAACAAAAACACTATTATATATGTGCCAACTGAAATCCTTTTCTCCATGGTATTAAAAGGTCCTGCCTTTAACGCCGGGAAATGCCTTAGTACTCTCTCGAGGTTTTAAAAATGGGTACAGGAACAGGCTTAGCACTGTTGTGTAAACCACCTGCATAATTGAAATCGTCAACGGCCTGTTGAAGAATGATAAACCTGCAAAGGTTTCAAGACATATATAGACCAGGAAAACATCTGCTAATGAAAAGAGCCCGATTATCGTGATGCTTATAAAGACATTCCACTGAAACATCTTCTGCCTGATTGGTTCAATAAAGAAGCCGGCGAGGGCCTTGGTTAGAATATTAGGACCAAGGATAAAACCGCTCGCAGAATCAAGAAGCAGGCCTGTCAGTGCCCCGTAAGCCGTTCCCCTGGCCTGTCCGTGTCTGAGTGAATAGGAACATACAAGTATAAGTAAAAAATCAGGCCTTATTACATTATTAAGCAATGTGCCCTGAACAGAGACGGCAAGCAAAGCAGTAAAGAGATAAAATGAGAATGTCTTCATCTTCTAAGTATAGCAACTTCCTCAACAGCATTAAGATTCTGTGAGGCTGCTACCTCAATTTCATAGAAAAGCTCTCCGTCTTTTTTTCTGACCGTCGTTATATGCCCTGCCTGAAGCCCTTCAGGGTATATCCCGTCAAGACCAGACGTTATTATCTTTTCCCCGACCGAAACATCCTCTTTCTGACGCACATATTTCAGATAGCATTTATCATTCCCTCTACCCTCAAGGATGCCCCCAATTCTTGAGGATTGAATCCTGACAGCAACCGAAGAATTTATGTCTGTCATAAGAATGATATTAGCACTGCTCTTTAAGACCTTGTGAATTCTTCCGACAACTCCCAGAGGAGTAACCGCAACCATATCCCTGGAAATGCCGTCATCCATTCCCTTGTTTATCCACAGAATCTGAAACCAGTTAGTCGGATCACCTGCAAAGACCTCGGCTGTTGTAACATAATCTGCCCTTTGCGACTTCAGCTCAAGCAAATCTCTGAGCCTCCTGTTTTCATGTTGAGCCTCAAGATATTGATTCTTCTCCTGCCTGATTTTCTTAATCTGCTCAATAAGCCTCCTGTTTTCATTTTCCTTGCCAATGATAATAATGTAGGTATTGAAAAAATTTTTAACATTTTTTATAAACGCAGAACTGCCCTGCTCGAGGATTCTCAGGGGATATGAAGGAAAATCAGAAATGCGGCTCCCGCCTTTAATGCTCTGGTATGTCAGTAACGCAAAAATGAGAAATATAAAAAATAAAAAGAAAAGGGATTTTTTTTTAAATAACATCAAAAATTAATTCTTCTATAAATATAAAACCTTCAGGTTTATTATATTTATCGTAGTGTAACCCTGCTCAGGACATCCAGGTCATCCAGCACCTTGCCAACTCCATTTACTACCGCACAGAGAGGGTCTTCAGCAATGATTACAGGCAGGTCTGTTTCATGTTTCAAAAGAAGATCCAGTCCCCTTAAAAGGGCGCCTCCGCCTGCAAGCACAATGCCCCTGTCCACAATATCAGATGCAAGTTCCGGGGGGGTATTTTCAAGAGCAAGTTTTATCGTATTTATTATAACCTGCACCGGCTCATTGATTGCTTCCCTGATTTCATCCTCAAAAATTGTAATGGTCTTTGGAATACCCGAGACCAGGTCCCTGCCCTTTACCTCCATACTCTTATTATCGTCACCGATTTTAAAGGCAGAGCCTATGTGTCTTTTAATATACTCCGCGGTTCTGTCTCCGATGAGAACCTTGGTCTTGCTTTTAATGTAACTCACTATTGCCTCATCCATTTTATCGCCGCCAACTCTCACAACCTTGCTATAAACAACCCCGTGAAGGGAGATAACTGCAACATCAGTGGTTCCGCCGCCAATATCTACTACCATGCTTCCGGAAGGCTCTCCTATGGGAAGGCCCACCCCGAGCGCAGCAGCCATCGGCTCTTCTATTAAATATATCTCTCTTGCGCCTGATGCCTGAGCCGCGTCTTTAACTGCCCTTTGTTCAACCTGTGTAATGCCTGAAGGAACGCCAATAACAATTCTCGGGGAAATAAAGCTCTTTCTGTTATGAACCTTTCTGATAAAGTACTTTAACATGTCACCTGTCCTGTCAAAATCAGCAATAACTCCGTCCTTCAACGGCCTCATTGCAATTATATTTGCAGGTGTTTTACCAAGCATTCTCTGTGCCTCTGCACCGACTGCCAAAACCTTTCCCGTGTCTTTCACAATAGCCACAACAGAGGGCTCATTGCATACAATGCCCCTGTCCTTCACAAACACAAGAGTGTTAGCTGTGCCGAGATCAACAGCAAGATCATTTGAAAACCATCCTAGAAGCTTCTGAAACACTTAATCCTTCCTTTTATCTATGTTATACATGACGACTTATAAAATTGCGCATAATATAAAATTCTCCCAAAGTCTGTCATGCCGGCTTGTCCGGCATCCTTCCTGCTTGCCCCTGTACCGTCATGGTACGGGGCTTGTCAGGAATCGTAAAGAAAGATTCCCGACAAGCGGGAATGACACAACATGCGCAATAATTTATGACACTGTGTATAAAAGCAAATAGACTTCATATCTTAACTTTTATTTTTTAAAGATATTGCCGTGTTTTCTTCGATTACCTGAGTCTTTACAAGCTCGTCCCCGAACCTCATCCCCCTGTCATTGCCTATCATTAGAAGGCCTTCAAAAAAGAAAATAATCAATGGAAAGATAAAACCTATCAGAGGAACTGCCATTAAGATATAGCCGGCAGCAAAAGGAAAATTTCTTATTATCGACTCTTTGTAACTGCCAATGTCTCCTGTTTCATAAAGAACAACCCTGAGCCTTATAAGCCGTTTCCCTAAGCTCCTGCCTCCAAACAGCCCGTCTCCCATCAAGAGGTAAGCCAGCCCCGCATAATAACCTGCCCCGGGTATTGTCTCAAGCAAAGCACCTATGATTATAAAGTCTACAGCCTTGGCTACTACCCTGTTTAATATCTTTGCTTTATCTAATTTTATTTGACCGGTACTGTCTTCTGGTGCATTCATTCCAATTTCACCCATACTAACAAATAGCCTGCTTTATTTCAAGGAACAACAATTCCCGTAAATTTCAAAATTATCATCGTCCGCCTCTGCAGACCTGCCTGCGGTAGGCATGTCCGCTCGAAGCGAGTCTAAGCGAAGAGTCGTATCGACCTGAGGCTGGACAAAATTAGCAATTAGAAGTTCCATAGGGAAGTCTAAATGCTAATTGTTAATTTTAAAATTTGCAATGTTCTGATTTGCTTAAACACAGTCCTATGGTAAATTTACGGGGAACCCTTTTCCACGTTCAAATGCCCTGAGCAATTCCTTAGCGTATCCTTTTTCAACTTTGAACTTATAACTGTCTGCAAGACCTGTACACCTTAAAAACAGCCTTTTCGCTCTTTCTTTATCTCCGGCTAAATAATTAAGCTCTCCAATGCCGAGCATACAGTATATTTTACCTCTCGGGTCCCTGGTTTTCCTGAACATTGCGCCAGACTCTCTGAACTTCTGTCCTGCCCGTTTTAAATTGCCAATCATCTTGTAAGTAGTGCCTATACCCCAAAGCGTATAGGCATAACTGACTTCATCTCCAATTTTTTTATATATGACTGCCGCCCTGTCAAAAAAAAACAGCGCCTGTTTATAATCCCTTAGCATCCTTTTTGCATTTCCAATTCCACATAAGGAATATGCAAATCCAAAGAGGTCATTTAGTTCTTTAAAGTTTTTGTTTGCTTCCCTGTAATATTTCCCGGAAATTCTGAATTTCCCGGCAATCCTTGAACACCCTCCAAGCCCGCAGCAGGCATAACTGAAACCGGCTTTGTCTTTAATGTTTTTGAATTTTCTACGGGCAAGGTGAAATGTACGGATTGCTCCCTTTATGTCACCTTTTATCCTGAAGGTGCCTGCCTTTGCCCAGAGAGAAAAAGCCTCTCCATAATTATCGCCGCGGGACCTGTAAATCCTGAGCGCACGGTTAATTTGCGAGAGAGCTTCTTTCCATCTGCCGCGCGCCCTCAGGCACAGGCCAATTCCTGCCAGCGCATCAGCTTCTGAGTCCCTGTCAGCAATAGCCTCTGAAAGATTAAGCCCTTTCTCATAGCAGATCTGCGCCTTTATAAAATCGCCCTTTGCCCTTAATGTATCGGCAATTGCGAGGAAACAGTCATTGACCCCATTGACATCACCCTTTTGTTTAAAAGATCTGAGCGATTTTTTGTATAACTCAATCGCTGTCTTATATTCAGCTGACAACCTGTTTTTTTCCGCATTTTCAAAAAACTCTTCACCTGAATTACTCATAACACTGGAAAAAGCAGACTTATGCCGGATTTTTCATAAAGGCTTAATGACATTTTTCCCTGACAGTCCTTACCACCTCTGCATAATCTTGTGAATTAAAAAAGGCATTCCCCATCACTATAATATTTGCGCCGGCCTTTACAACATCTCCAGCATTTTTCACATTTACTCCACCGTCCACTTCTATCTCAGCTCTGCAGCCTTTACGCTGAATCATATCTTTAAGCATTTTAATCTTGTCCATGACCGACGGAATAAACTCCTGGCCCCCAAAGCCGGGATTAACTGACATCAAAAGAACCATATCTGCCTCAGAGAGTATAAAATCAAGACTGCCAAGGGGAGTTGCAGGATTGAGAGAGACCCCTGCCTTTACCCCGCTGTCTTTTATATAGCAGAGACTCCTGTGAAGATGCGTAGATGCCTCAATATGAACAGTTATTATGTCAGAACCAGCTTCTACAAAAGCATCTATATACCTGTCAGGCTCTTCTATCATGAGATGAACATCAAGCGTAAGTCCGGTAATTTTCCTTACGGCTTTAACAACAAGGGGACCTATTGTTATATTTGGCACGAAATGACCGTCCATAACATCAATATGGATTAAATCAACTCCGGTCTTTTCAGCCTCTCTTATTTCTTCCCCAAGTCTGGAAAAATCAGCTGATAGAATAGACGGTGCTATCTTAACCATATTCCCCCAGTATAATGTTCCTTATACTTGATTACTCCGATTTCTAGCGATTACTGATTGCCCTTAAAACCACAGTCCCCAGCCCCTGCCGAGGGTGACCTCTATTGAATCACCTTTTTTTACTATAGCTCCTGCATCTGGTTTTTGAAGGACTACTACCCTGCCCCTTTTCTGCTCTACAAGTTTAAGTCCAAGCGCCTTTGCCGTTTTTCTTGCCTCAATTATGGTCATGTCAACAAATAACGGACATCTATAGGATACCTCGTACAGACCAAGACTTACAACGAGGTTTACTTTATTATCACTGAAATAACCGGGCAGTGGTCTCTGAGTAATAACCCTGTCTTTTTCCACTGTATCAGAACGCACCATAGTAATCTTTCCTAATTCAATTCCTGAACTCTTTACTGTAAGTTCAACGTCATTAATATCCATTCCTTCAAAATAAGGAATTGTAAACATCGCCTTTCCCTTGCTGACAAATACTTTAATGACTGTGCCGCTTTCAACCCTTTCCCCCTGTTTTATATCCTGCCCTATAATATAATCCAGGGGTATTTCCAGATCATAACCTTCACCTTCTATTTCAAGAGAAAGCTCCCTATCCTCTAAAAATCCCTCTGCATCAGGAATGTTTTTCCCTATAAGTGAGGGCACCGCAACAGTCCTGTCAAAATTAACCAGTTTAAAAAACAGGAATGCTGCTATGCCTCCAAGGACGATAAAGCCGAGAAAAAAAAGTATTAACCTGAAGCTGTTTTTTAGCATAACTCAAACTGAAACATCCAAATCATAATTTTAACCCCGTTAGAACACCTCCGCCCTTTTAACGGGGTAAACCATAAAAAAAAGAGGTCATTTTTTATCACCGGCAAAAAAGTTGAGTGCATCATTCACCTTGTCAATATTCACCCGGGTGTTAAAGCATGGGCCAAAAGGCCTTTCGTTTATAATACCTAAAATCGGCAGAGGGTATGTATCTACAATCCCGATTGAAAGATCACGCTCACATGCAACAGCTACAATTGCCTCGGGATTCGTATCAACTACAATTCTTCTGGCTATGGTCCCGCCTGTAGCAATAAACAGATCAAGGCCAAGGTCCTTTGCCATTTGCGTGAAATCCTTTATCCCACATTTACCGCACCCTTCACAGTTATAAACATCATGTGTAATCTTTAGCCTGCACTCGCTGCGCTGTAGACAGTGCGGAAGCAAAAGCAGGAGTCTCTTTGCAGAAATTCCCTTGAAACGGCGAACAAGACTGTTATTTATATTTATAACAATCCTCTGCAGCCTGTCTCTTTTAATCCTGAATATCCACCCGAATATAAGCATCAGGGGATAACCGAGCTTGAAAAATAAGCCCCTAATCAACTGGTTTCTCATTAAACTTCATCCCCTCTTTTAACTTTCTTCCCTGCAAAAATGCCCTGACCGTCATAACCGGTTTCCCTGACGGCTGAATCTCAAGTATTGACAGCGCTCCCTTGCCCGTGCCTACAAACAGCTCATCCGGGGTTATTTTACTTATCAGGCCTGCCCCTCCTCTTTCATCTACAGGTACAGCTTTTGATATTTTAACCCTTTCAGCATTGAGAAAACTATAGGCGCCGGGCCAGGGATTCACGCCCCTTATGAAATTACAAAGTTCCTCTGCTGATTTGGACCAGTTTATAAGCCCGTCAGCCTTTTTCAAAACCCTGGCATATGAAACTTCGCCGGTCTGGGGCACGGGTTTTAAGCTTCCATTTTCCATCCTTTTAAGAGTCTCTATTAAAATACCGGCTCCAGTCTCAGAAAGCCTCTGGGAAAGGCTTCCTGCCGTGTCATCCGGCCTTATCTCTGTTTCCTGCTGAAGCAACACCTGCCCCGTATCCGTTCCTTCATCCATAAGCATCGTGCTTACTCCGGTCGTTCCTTCACCGTTAATTATAGCCCGGTTTACTGGCGCGGCGCCGCGATATTTCGGAAGAAGGGAGGCATGGACATTGATACAGCCAAACTTCGGTAAATAAATTATTTCCGGAGGCAGGATTTGCCCGTAAGCAACAACAACAATCACTGAGGGTTTCAGAGACCGCAGATTGTTGATAAAAACACTGTCTCCTGCTTTATTGGGCTGGAATATTTCAAGCCCTGCTTTTTGCGCCCTGAGCTTAACCGGACTGAATACTATTTGCCCCCCTCTGCCGCTTTTCCTGTCAGGCTGTGTTACAACAGCAAGCACTTCATACTTCGAGCCCAGCATGACATTTAAAGAAGGCAAAGAAAATTCAGGAGTGCCAAAAAAAACAAGTCTCATCATAATAAAACACAGATTATCACTGATTACTTGCAGATAATCACAGACTATAAACAGAGCAGAAAGCAACGAGGTTTTCTCTCTACTCTCTACTTTTAAAGAATCTGTATTTTTTATCTGTGATCATCTATGATTCTTTCAGGTTTTTTATTTTTTATTTCTCTCAAGTAGCGCTTTTTAAAAAATTCCTTTTTAATGCGTCCTATCCTGTCAATTATCAGGATGCCGTTAAGATGGTCTATCTCATGCTGAAGTGCCCTTGATAAAAATCCTTTGCATTCAATCTCTACGGATTTCCCATTTCTATCAAGTCCTTTCACCTTTACTCTTTCGGCTCTTTTCAAAACCGTGGTATACCCGAAAAGACTGAGACAACCTTCTTCCAATTCTACCTCCTCTTCAGAACAAACTATCTCAGGATTTATAAGAACAATTAAGTGTGCCTGCTCTTCCTTAATGCTCACATCAATTACCACAACCTGCTTTGATACCCCAACCTGATTGGCTGCAAGACCTAGACCCGGAGCTGCATACATAGTCTCTATCATGTCATCAATAAGCTTCTGGAGCTCAGAGTTAAACTCTCTGACCAGCGCTGTTTTCTCCATCAAGACCTTGTCGGGATATTTTTTAATAT
>SDBV01000574.1_pt1 | contig 52970 bp, 43 predicted proteins | sample 2277081 | NCBI WGS metagenome assembly SDBV01 (sample SAMN10402039, study PRJNA504765) | marine sediment metagenome | isolation source: marine sediment core GS10_PC15, 223 cmbsf | place: Arctic Ocean: Southern Knipovich Ridge | collected 2010
GAGGGCATCAGTTCGACAAGGTAGAGCTCGTGCAGTTCGTCCATCCGGATCGGGGGAGGGACGCCCTCGACGAGTTGACCGGCCACGCGAGGAAACTTCTGGAAATGCTGGGGCTCGCGCACAGAGTGGTCAATATCTGTACCGGAGATTTATCGTTCGTGTCCGCCATCAAGTTCGATCTGGAGGCATGGTCTCCGGGGTGCGAGGAATGGCTGGAGGTGTCGAGCTGCAGCCTGTTCCAGGATTTTCAGGCCCGTCGGGCGAGGATCAGGTTCAAGGACGAGAACGGAAAGAACCGGTTTGTGCACACCCTCAACGGATCGGGGCTGGCGCTGCCGCGGGTAGTGATCTCGATTGTCGAATCATATCAGAGGGTGGACGGTTCCGTCACCGTTCCGAAGGTGCTGCGGCCTTACATGGGCGGTCTCGAAGTGATAACTCGCAGGGATTGAGCGCTACTCGAAGATGGCCAGGATTTCCTTTTCGATAGCGGCTTCCTTCTTTCTCAAAGAGAAGGCCAGTTCGGTCATCAGGAGGGAGCGCGCCGTGTCGAGAAGACGTCTCTCGCCGAAGGATAGTTCCTTGCCCGACCGCAGGCGATAGAGATCCCTCAAGACCCGGGCGACATCGAAGGGCGAGCCGCTCTTCAGCATCTCCATGTACTCTCGATAACGTCGATTCCACGGCTGGGTCTTCACGGCCACTTCGTCGGTTTTTAGGATGTCCACAACCTTCTTGGCATCCTTTTTGGAGATAAGGGGCCTCAAGCCGGCAGCGGCGGAGGTTTCCACCGGGACCATTATTTTCATGTTGTTTTCTAAAATCTCAAGGATATAGAAAGAGCGTTCCCGGCCACCCAAGGAGCGTATCTGAATATCAGTGATTTCTCCCACTCCATGGGCCGGGTAGACTGCCTTGTCGCCTTTTTTGTAAGTCTTTGCGGTAGCCATCGGATTAATTGCAACTCCTGAACGCGTTTCCAATATATCCCCAAAAAAAACAGTTTCTCCGCCACCCGAGATACTGTTTCAAACGGGAACGAAAGATAGCATGCAGGTCATTGAGGGTCAACGCGTGTACTGCGTTAATGAAGGAAGTTGTAGGCAGATATAGGGGAATCCGATTTATATCGCGGCACGGAAACGGATTTTTGACCGTCCGTCCAGGCGCTTCGAGCCGAACATCGGCCGGCAATTTCATTGAGATAACGATGCCTTATGCATATCGAGATTACAAATAAAGGGCTTGACTTTTCATTACAGTACCAATAATATACGCGGAAATGCAAAACATAACTTGTTGTAATTAATAATCAAAATGACATTAGCTCGATAAATGCGCGATGCGTAAAAGGCACCGGATTCAGACGATTTGACAATACAAGTAAAGGGGACGGCCATGATTGGAAAGCGACTTCTCACCAGCGGGTTGGTTCTTGCGGTTCTCCTCACCTTCGTGGTAGTGGCGGGCGCGCAGGACATGGTGTTCACGACCACGGATACCGGAAGCGTGGCGGCGCCGCCACCACCGCCTTCCGGGCCACCGAGCGAAGCCTTGGCGAACGCGCTGAGACTTTACCAGCAGGAGCACTACGGCCAGGCGGCCGTGCAGTTTCAGCGGATTGTGCAGGGCGAGACCGGAGATCAGCCGGCCAACGTCCAGAAGGCGCAGTTCTTCATGGGCAAGTGCTTCTACCACCTGGGCTTCTTCCAGGCGGCCCTCGGCGTTTTCGAGGAGATAGCCATGATGTCCACAGGGCATCTCTATTTCCAGACAACGCTGCAATGGCTGGCGCAGCTGTCCCGTGAGCTCCCCGAGCCCGCCGGAATCATCGGGCTGGTCGGCCGCTACGGCGACTCGGTCTCGGTGTTGCAGGAGTTCAACAAGAAAGAGACAAGCGATCTCTACAACGAGCTTCTGTACCTCATGGGCCGCTACTGGTACCAGCAGGGCGAGTTCGGCAAGTCCCGGGATTTCTTTTTAGAGATTGATAAAAACGATAAATCGTACGTAAGCGCGGTGTTTTTTGCGGGCATCACGTTTGTGCGTGAGCGCAAGGCCCAGCCGTCGGCCAAGGCGTTCTTATCTATTGTCGATAAGTACGAAGACATTCTCTTCCTTTCCGATGAGGAGGAGCGTTTCCTCAATCTGGCCTGGTTGTCACTGGCTCGTATCTATTATTCCACCAAGCACTGGGACAGCGCCGTGGAAGCCTGGAACCGCATCCCCCAATCGTCCGAGTATTATCTGGACGCCCAGTTCGAGGAATCGTGGGCCTATTTTCAGGTGGACATGTACGATCGCGCGTTGGGCAACATTCACACCATGAACTCCCCGTATTTCGAGGGCTATTTCTATCCGGAATCGGTTATTCTCAAGTCGGTTATCTTTTTCGATCAATGTTTGTACGAGGACGCTCAGGAAACGGTCATCAAGTTCACCGACAGGTACGAACCTATCCAAAAGGAACTGCAGGCTACCGTGACCAAGTTCCAGGACAACCAGCAGTTCTTCGAGTTCCTGCGCAAGATTCGTCAGATGCACGAACAAGGCGAGCTGGACAAGAGCTTCGAGGGCAGCGTGTCCGTCGGCACAGACGGCGTCTCCGGCGGCGCCGGCACCGCGCAGCAGCCCGGGAAGGTAATGGGATTGTCCCCTGAGGTGCTGGCGATCATCAAGGGCGCCCTCGACGACCGCACGCTTCTTCGCAACCTCGAGTACGTCGATGTGCTCGAGGCCGAGGAGAAGAAGCTGGCCAAGATGCCTCCACAGTTCGTGAACGCGGCCGCCGGACAGCGGATCATCCAGGATATCGCCACCGCCAAGTCGGTGGCCATCGACAACACCGGAAACCTTGCCCGGTCCAGGTACGAGCGCCTGTTGGTCGAGATCCAGGATCTGCTCAATCAAACCACTCGTATTGAGATCGAGATCCTCAAGGCCCTTCGCGGGGAGCTGGACCTCGAGATCCAGACGGAGCAGGAGACCACGGGGCCGGTTGTTCAGCAATCCGAGATCAAGAGCGACGCCGAGCATGTGATCTGGCCGTTCGAGGGTGAGTTCTGGCGTGACGAACTGGGGTACTATCGGCAGCCGGTTGCCAGCCGGTGTGGGAGGTAACGGGTATGATTCGCAATATCGGGTTGTTCACGTTCGCTGCAGTGATGGCGGCCTGTCTGGTTTTTTTAACTGCGAACCGGGCCGAGGCGGAGAAGAAATCCTCAACCCTGACGGACGAGGAGGTCTGCATTCCCAAGGCGGTGGAGAAGAGGGTTCTCGGTTGTCCCGAGGACATCGATCTCGCCAAGGGAAAGCTCGGCGGTGCTGTCGGAACAAGCAAGGCGAAAAAAGAGAAAAAGAAAAAGAAGAGGATTGAGGGACCAAGCCTTGAGAAAGGTTTTGTCCAGAACATTATCAAGTCATCTTTCACGCGTAAGCGCGAGGTTCGCAAGCTCGATATTCTCAAAAAGGAAATCAAGCTGATCCTGCGCCTCGCCAAGCAGACGTCCAACGAGGACCCCGAGAAGGCGGAGATCCTCAAGCGCCTGGCCGACGCCTACAAGGAAATGTACGACCAGATCAATTTCATGGCGCGCGGTCTCGAGGAGAAGATTTTTCAGCAGAAGAAAAAAGCGGAAAAGGCCAAGATGAAGGCCCAGCAGAAGGCTCTCGACAAGAAAGCCGCTGCCTACCGGGAGAAATCGATCAAGGCATACGTGGAGATTCGCAACCACTTTCCGGACTATCCGGATTACGACGAGATTCTCTTCGCCATCGCCTACGAGATCGACCAGATGGCCTCCCAGCAGGAGAACAAGAAGAAGAAGGCAAGTTACCGGGAGCGTGGCCGGATATTCTATCAGGAGCTGATCCGCAACTATCCGCGTTCCAGGTTCATCCCCCATGCGTGGATGGCCTTCGGCGAGTATTACTTTCACGAGGCGATGGACGTCGAGAGGGCGATGCGCGCCTACGAGAAGGTGGTCGAGTGGGGAGAGGAAAACAACCCCAACTACGTGGTCGCCATGTACTACCAGGCATGGTGCCTGTTCAACCTTCAAGAGTTCAAGAAGACCATCAACCAGTTCAATAAGGTGATTCAATACGCCGATGCGAACCCTGAGCATCGTGAGGCACAGGTGGTGGCCAAGCGCTCGCGCATGGAAATGGTCGGAGCGTTTTCCAAGATCGGCAACCCGGCCCAGGCGTGGAAGTTCTTCCAGCGGGTCGGGGGCAAGCTGTCGCATGCGATGCTCGACAAGCTCGCCGGCCTCTATTACGACGACGGTCATTGGGCCGACGCCATCATCGTGTTCCACCAGCTCGAGAAACTGGAGATCGAGAACTTCCGAGGCAACGGGGGCGACGACCTGTGCCACTACCAGACCATGGTCACCAACGCGGTCATCAGCTCCAGGCCGAAAGACGACCAGGTGATCGAGATCAAGCGTCAGATCGGCCTGTCACAGAGATTCGCCGGCGAGAAGCACGACGCCGCAAAGATCAAGAAGTGCAACCAGGACTCCATCGCGATAGCCTGGGACCAGGCGACCCAGTGGCACCTGGAGGCCGTGGGCAGCGAGTCCGCGCCGGGCACAAAAGATCACGACACAATGAAATTGTGCATCGCCATGTACGACGAGATTCTGGCCAAGTACCCCAAGCTGGACGATGTCGAGGTCGAGGGCTTCGATGACAAGACCAGACCCAGCCGCTACCGCGTTGCGTTCTACAAGGCGGAGCTGTACTGGACCATGGAAGACTGGGGAAACTGCGCGCCCTCCTTCGACGCTGTCGTCGATATGGATCCCGCCGGGGAATACACAGCCAGCGCGGCCTATGCGGCGGTGCTCTGCTACAACAAGGTTTACGTCAAGGAACGCGGCGACAAGGACCGTAGCCGAAAGCACAAGCTCAAGACCGCCGACAAGTCCGGCCTCAAGTGCGACAAGACCTGCAAGAAGTGCAAGAAGAAGGAATGCAAGGGCAAGAAGGGAAAAGACAAAAAGAAATGCTTCAAGAAGTGTGAAAAGGGCGAAAGAATCGTCCTTGAAGTTCGCAAGCTCACCCCTCTCGAAAAGGGCATTCTCAAGTCATATAACCGATATGTTTGTTTTGTTACCAAGGGAGAAGATCTTATTAACATCAAATATCGGCGGGCCAGGATCTACTACGAGGCAAACATGTTCGTCGAGGCGGCGGTCCTGTTCAGGGATATCGCGGTCACTCATTCCAAGGACGAGATCGCGGTCTACGCGGCCAACCTCTACCTCGATTGCCTGAACGCTCTCGGGAGCATGATCGAGAAACCGATCCCCTCCTGCTACGACAACCTCTCGGACATCGTCGACCTGTTCATCGACACCAGCAAGAAGCCGGGCGTGGACCTGATGAAGGACGAGGATTTCGCCAACCAGATCAAGTCCCTGAAGGTGGGCGTCATGCGGAAGAAGGCGGAGTCTCTCACCATGCGCACGCGATTCAAGGAGTCGGCGGAGATCTATCTCGACATTTATCGTAATTATTCCGGTGTCTACGATGAGCGTGGAATGTGCGAGGTGCTGTTCAACACAGCCATCAACCTGGAGTCCGCGCGTCTCGTCATGTCCGCCATCAAGGTGCGCGAGAAGATGATCGAACTCTACCCCAAGTGCGAGCACTCCAAGAAGGCGGCGTACTTCATCGGACAGAACTATCACGCGCTGCAGTCATTCTCCATGGCGGCCGACAACTACGTGTCGTTCGCAAAGAAGTACTCAGGCGAGGAGGAGGCCCCGGAGGCTCTCTCCAACGCGGTCATGTTTTACATCGGTCTGGGCAAACCGGACAGGGCCTTCGCGACGGTCAAGACCTTCGAGAAAAACTATTCCAGGCGTCGGACGGCCGAGACGGCCACGGTGGTGTTCAGCGCCGGTTATATTTACATAAACGACGAGGAATGGGAAAAGGTGCGCAAGTGGTACATCTCGTACCTCAGGCGTTACACCAAGGCCAAGCTTGTCGACGAGCAGGTTCAGGCTCACGTGATCATCGGCGATTCGTACTGGAATGCAAAGCGGAGAGACAAGGCCAAGGCTCTCAAGTCCTACAAGAAGGCCGTGGCTGTTCACGACAAGGGCAAGGATGCGGTCACGGCGAACAAGCGCAAGGCCGCCATGCTCATCGCTCTTGCGAAGGCCAAGTATTTCATTGCCGAGGTCAAGTATTTTGCATTCATGAAGGTCAAGTTCCCCGAATTCGTCGGCTCCAGGAAGATCTCGGACAAGATCGAAAGATGGTGGAAGAAGGAACAGGGTCCGGAGAAGATCAAGGCCACAGAGAAGTGGGCTAAGGACAGGCGTCGACTCGCCAGGTGGGGGTATTACGACGAGAGCAAGTCAAGGCGCGAGCAGATGAAGGAAGTCAAGAAAGAAGAGAAAAAGGAAGCCCTCGATATTCAGTTCAATTACTGGTCGTTGCACAAGCTCAAGCCGTGGATCGAAAAGAAGGCCGCTCTTCTGGAAAATACAACCAAGCTGTTCGCCGAGGTGGCCGCGGTTCACATCCCCGAGTGGGAGATGGCCGCCGCCGCACGTGCGGGCGACATGCAGCTGCAGTTCATGAACGCGCTCTATGATTCTCCGCTTCCGCCGTCCTTCAAGGGCGATCAGGAACTCATCGATATCTACCGCGGCGCGATGGACGAAAAGGCGAAGCCCTACCGTGACGGCGCCGTCGGCGGTTTCGCGCACTGCCTCAACATCTCCACCAAGGTCAGGTGGTTCAATGAGAACTCTTTGCGTTGCGAGCGCGAGCTCAGCAAGCTGGAGCCTCTAAAGTATCCGATATCGCAGGAGATACGCGTGCAACCGAAGTTTGAGTTCAGTTTCTGGTCCAGGCCCGAGCCCGTGCTGGCGCTCGAGACCGAGGCCGAGAAGCGAGAGAAGAAATTGACGGCATCCGCGGATGAGATTTCTGCCAAGTCCGCAGAGTCCAAGTAGGAGGTTACCCATGCTGAAGAACGCAAAAATCATCGTTCGGGTTGCTGGGGTTCTGATAGCGCTCGTAGTTCTCGGTTGCGGAGGCGCCAAGGTGAAGGGTGGAGACGGCGAGACAGGTGGAGTGGACGCCGATGGCAAGCCAATCATCACCAAGGAAGCGCGAAAGGACTTCAACAGGGCAGTCGAGGCTTATAAAGAGGCCGAGAAGGAAGGCTGGAACGAGAAAAACTGCGAGTCCGTGGCAAAGAAATTCCGGGCCGTGGCCAAGGGGCACAATAACATGGTCGAGGCCTTGTACAATGTCGGCTGCATATACAATGCATGCAAAATGAAAGGCAAGGCGGAGGCCGCGTTCAAGAACACGCTCAAGGTGCACGAGAAGCATCAGCCGTCCATGATCCACTTGGCAGTCATCGCTCTCGAGGCTGGCAAGGATGAGGATGGGCAGGCAAAACTGAAGGAGGCCATCCTCGCCGGCCGCAACACGCTCGAGGCGGTGCCGGCTTACAACCTGGCCGCCACAATCCTCAGGGCCAAGGCCAAGAAGGGTGACGGGGAGGCCTGGAAGAAGGCCCAGAAGAACCTGCGAACCGCCCTGGCTATCGATTCCAAGTACATGCCGGCACTATACCAGCTGACGATGCTCTACTACGATATTGCAGTGGAGTTGAAGAAGCCGTCGTATCTGACCCTGGCCAGCCTGGTGTTCAATCAGGCGGTCAAGCTCGATCCCGAGTACGCGCCCAACTATCACGCGCTGGGGCTCATCAATCTCCAGCAGAACGAGCTGGTCGAGGCGCTCAAGGCGTTCGAGAAGGCCTTCCAGAAGAACCCGAACCTCTACGAAGCCTACATGAGCTTCGGCGCCATCAACCTGAACTTCCGGGGTTATACCGAATCGAAGAAGGCATTCGAAAAGGCCATTGCGCTTAAACCGGATTGCTACGATGCACACATGGGGCTCGGAGTGGCCGCCCGCGGACTGGGGGACTTCACGCTCGCCAAGGCGGAGTACAAGAAAGCCGCGGAGATCTCTCCGGCCAGAACCGATTACATCTTCAACCTCGGGCTGCTGGAGATGGACTACACCAACGACGGCACGCCGGAGGGTTACGAGAAGGCGAGAAAGGTTTTCCAGAAGTTCCTGAAGAAGGCGACACCCGCTCACAAGAAGGATCCTGACGGCAAGAGGGGCAAGCAGATCTCTTGGTACAAGAAGGCGAAGAAGCGCATCAAGTCATGCGGGAAGGCCGCGAAACAGATCCGCGAGGCCCTGAAGGAGATGGCCGAGCTCGAGAAGATGGCTGCCGAGCAAGCCAAGATCGCCAAGGAAGCCGAGGATATGCAGAAGAAGGCTGAGGAGCTCGCAAAGGAAGAGGCCGCGGGTAAGGTTGCCAAGGGAGAGACAGTGGACGAGGCGGCCATCGAGGCGGAGCTCGCTGCGGAGGAGAAGGCCGCAGAGGAAGCGACCAAGGCCGCGGGGAAGGCCAAGAAGGCCGAGGAGGAAGCCGAGAAGGCCGAGGAGGAGGCCGAAAAGGACAAGAAGGCTGCCGAGGACAAGGAAAAAGGTTCCGTGGACCTGGAGGGATAAAAAAAAGGTTCTTTTTTGGGGAACTTGGTTCTTTTTTGGGGAACTTATTGAGGAGTAGATTGTCTATCGTTACGGAAGCGCGGTTTTTGAGAAGAAGGAAGGGAAGAAAAATGAAGATCCTCACTGGCATTGTGGCTGGAGTAGGGTTCATGCTTCTGGTCGGTTCCGCTTTTGCGCAGGTTACTTACGCGGAGAAAACCGAATACTCATTCGATGACGATGTGGTCACCGGCGATCTCGTCAGACCGGATGGGGAGTTGACCGTTGTTCGTAAGAAGGGAAAACAGCGAAGCCTGATTCGGGTGCGTCAGCATTTCATTCCGGAGATGCTGAAGTCCGTGGAGGACATCTAGTCCGAATCGGGAAATCGGCGGTTTGAGAAGGGTTGGTTTGCCAGCCATGAACAAAGATAGGAAAAGGCCATGAGTGCACTGACAATCAATTTCAAGATCCTCAAAGATGGTGAAGTCGTCAAGAAGGAGTCTCTCTCCAGGGACGTGATCAAAATCGGCAGAATGGCGTCAAGTCATTTGCAGATTGACGATGAAGGCATCTCAAGGATGCATGCGGTCATCGAGGTATCCGGACCTGGTAATGTGCACATTATCGACCTCGGGAGCGCCGAGGGGACTATTGTCAACGGTAAGAAGGTAAACAAGTCGGTCTTGGCGAGTGGGGATAAGATCACCCTCGGCGGATTGGAGATTGAGGTGACCTTCTCGGCCGGAGTGCAAGAGGCAGCCGCGCCCGTGGCCCGGGCCGTCCCTCCCCCGGCGCCTGCGATGGCGCCGATGTTCGCGGCTCAGGCCGTCGCTTCGTCGCCCGCAGTACCGGCGGCGGTTCCATCCACCGTCGGCGTCACCGCCGGATCGATGTTCATAGATCTGAACACCGTGGAGGATGTCACCAAGCAGGCCATCGAGGTTGTGGTGATGTGGAACGGGTCAGTGCTTCAGGTCAAGCATTTCAAGGCAGACGAGAAGAAGCCCGAGAACTTCTATATCGGTGAGGATTTTGCCTGCGATTTCCCGATCCCCGCGGATGAGCTGAAGGGAGCCACGAAGGTCCCGCTGGTCATCAATCACGTGGGAGGCGGGGCCACTGTCAGCATCCTCCCGGGCGCAAGCGGTGACGTGACCTACGAGGACGGCAAACGGGTTTCGATGGCGGACATGGTAAGCGGGGGTCAGGCGCAGTCGTCGGTCGAGGTTCCCGGCGGATACAGCTTCGCGCTGCCTCCCAAGGCCAGAACAAAGATGGATTTCGGCCCGTGGACGTTCCTTGTAAATGCCGTACCCAATCCCAAGAAGTTCGTGGCCCCCGTTCAGTTGGACTGGACGTCGCAGATCTACACTGGGTTCTCCATGATCCTGCACGGTGTGTTTCTGTTCCTCATCTATTTCATCCCGCCGGATCCCGAAGGCCTGTCTCTCGACTTGCTCGATGAGAACAACCGGTTCATCAAGTACATGCTCAACCCTGCGGAGATCCAGCAGGACGAAGTTCCCGAGTGGTTGAAGAAAGACAAGAAAGACGAGGAGCAGGGCGGTAAAGGAAAGCGTCATAAGGGCGAGGAAGGCCAGATGGGTAAGCGTGACGCCAAGAAGACCGACAACCACTACGGGATCAAGGGGCCGAAGGACAACCCGGACCCGCACATGGCGCGCTCAATGGCCAAGGAGATGGCGAAGTCGGCCGGTATCCTCAGCTACCTTTCGGCGGCAAATGCCCCCACATCGCCCTTCGGTCAGGACACGGCTCTGGGTATCGATCCCGAGAACGCGCTGGGCGCCCTGATGGGCAACCAGGTCGGCGAGAACTTCGGCTACGGTGGTCTCGGACTGCGAGGTACCGGTCGTGGCGGCGGCGGCACAGGTGAGGGCACCATCGGTTTGGGTAACCTCAACACCATCGGTCACGGCGGTGGCGGCGGATCCGGCTCCGGATACGGACGCGGCGCGGGCGGCCTCGGCGGACGGCGCGGCAGGGCGCCCAGAATTCGTTCCGGAGCGGCGATGGTCAAGGGCTCCCTGTCCAAGGAAGTCATCCGAAGGATCGTCCACCGGCACATCAACGAGGTCAAGTTCTGCTACGAGAAGCAGCTTGCCCAGCGCCCGGACCTGTCGGGTCGTGTCGCAATCAAGTTCATCATCTCCGGTACGGGAGCTGTCCAGATGTCCGCCGTTGCTTCATCCACATTGGGCAACGCCCAGGTCGAGAACTGCATCGCCCAGGCGGTGCGTCGGTGGACGTTCCCGCAGCCCGAGGGCGGAGGAATCGTCATCGTGACATATCCGTTCATGCTCACATCAGGCGGCTAGGCCCCTTCAACCACCCATCCTTGAAAGGTTCTACCTTCTCCCTGAATTGGTAACAGCGCCAATACGAAGACAGGAACGTTGACACCGGTTCACTCCTTGTTAAAGTCCGTCCAATGAACAGCTTGAGAACCGTCAAGGGAATGCACGATATCCTGCCGAAAGAGATGCCCAAGTGGCATTTTCTCGAGGAGACCTTTCGTGATCTGGTCGACAGGTTCGGTTACCAGGAGATCCGAACACCGGTAGTGGAGCCGCTGGAACTCTTCGTGCGCGGGATAGGCGAGGTCACCGATATCGTCGAGAAGGAGATGTACGCTTTCGAGGACAAGGGCGGCGCCAGGCTCGCGCTTCGACCCGAGGGGACAGCCTCGGTCATCCGATCGTACATTCAGCACAACATCGGCGGACGCCAGCCGATCTCCAAGTTCTACTATATCGGCCCGATGTTCCGTCGCGAGCGTCCCGCCAAGGGGAGATACCGGCAGTTCTACCAGGCCGGCGCCGAGCTGATCGGAGTAGAGGAGCCCACCGCGGATGCAGAGATAATCGACATGGCCGTGCAGTTCGTGGAGGCCCTGGGGATTGAGAATGTCAATGTTCAAATAAACAGCCTGGGCGATCAGAAGACTCGCCCGATATTTCGAGATGCGCTCGTCGAGTATTTCACCGGGGATTTAAACAGGCTGTGCCCGGATTGTCGGCGAAGGCTGGAGATCAACCCTTTGAGGGTGCTCGATTGCAAAGTGCGCGATTGCGTGGAGACGGCTGCGGGGGCGCCGTCTGTGCTGGACCATCTCGCGGGAGAATCCGCCGGTCATTTCAATGAGCTCAAGAGACTGCTCGATGAAAACGGGACGCCGTATCAGGTGGCGCCGAAGATGGTGAGAGGCCTCGACTACTATACCAGGACGATCTTCGAGATACAGGGCGAATCAAATACCCTGGGATCGCAGGCCACGATCGTCGGCGGCGGGCGTTACGACAACCTGGTGAAAGATCTCGGAGGAAAGCAGACTCCCACAATCGGGTTTGCCTTTGGAATAGAGAGGCTGCTTCTCATGTTGGGTCCGGGAGCTTCCAGAAGCGAGCGACCCACGATCTACGTTGCCGGAATAGGAGATGGAGGGCTGGACAGGGCGGTTGCCCTGGCCGGGACTCTGAGGAAGGCGGGAAACAAGATCGAAGTGTCGTACAGGGAGGGAAGCCTGAGGTCGCAGTTGAAGCGCGCGGATCGGTACGGATCGATCATCGCGATCATCGCGGGAGAAGACGAAGCGGCGCGGGGCAAAGTGACCTGGCGAAATATGAAGGACGGATCTCAGGAAGAGGTGTCGTTGTCCGATCTGATCGAGCGCCTGGAGGCGCACAAGTGATAGACAGGCACACTATCGTTGCATTGTCGGCTTTCATGTTGGCGATGATGCTCCTGCCATGCTCGGTATTGGCGGACGATTCCGAGGAGGAAGCGGGCCTCGAGGAGCCCGACGACGAGAAGGCCGGGGAATCTTCCGGCAAGGTCGCGGTCGGGTTGGACGGCATCGAGTTGAAGGAGATGGAGGAGGACTATGAGCCCAAGATCAAGCGGTTCATTATTCCGCCCTACTACTCCGAGAAATCCGAGCACGTCACAACGACGGCCGTTTTCCCTCTGTTCTACTCCAGGCGGAGAACCGGGGAGGGCGCCCGGAAAGATCTTGGGCTCTTGCCCTTCTACTGGAGATACCGCGAGGGACCTTCGAGCGCCGACGTGTATTTCCCGTTTTATTGGCGTTTTCGAGATCCGGAGTTCAAGACGGACATAATTCCACCGATTTACTACAATCGAGACGATCATGGATACAACCTGGGCCTGGCGCCGCTCGTGTTCTTAGGAAAAGACGAACGACGCAAGTCCGGATATCAGGTATTGCCGCCGTTGTTCTGGAACTTCAAGAACAAGCACGGCGGGTTCATGTGGGCGGGATGGTACTACGATTACCGGAATCGCGGCGATAGCGATCGCGGCGTTCCACCGTTGTTCTTTGCAGGCCGCAACAGGGACAAGACCTACTTGACGGTATTGCCCCCGCTTTTTTGGCGATTCACCGACGAGGTGAACTACAAGACCACGACGGTGTTGACGCCCCTTTTCTTCAAGACCAGGGAGACCGGCTGGAGCGCCGGCCTCGTGCCGTTATTGTATTTCGCCAGGGACGAGAACTGGGCGAGAACGCTGATCACGCCTCTCTATTATGGAAGCAGGTGGGGCAGAGGTCGGAGCCACTATTTTCCACCGTTGCTCACGTACTATCGGCACGGCCCCAACCTTTCCCAGGGTGGCGTCGCGATTTTTTATCACTGGTACGAGAAGGAAGGCGACTACCTCAAGATGTACTCGCCTCTGTTGTGGAGGTGGGGCAACGAGAGGACCGACGACAGGAGCCTGCTGGTTCCGCCGATCTTCTACAAGCGCGACACCCCGGTTTCCGACGACGCCATGGTCGGGCTCGTTTACTGGAATTTCCACGAGCACTATCGGGAGCGCACCTTTGCTCTGATGCCCATCTTCGGTCACAACTGGAGCCTGTACGAGAAGAGATGGCGCACCTGGGTGGCGCCGACCTTCGACGTCGGGGTTCACCCGGACGGGTATCACGCTCGCATTCATCCGATCTTCTACCTGGGCCGTGGAAAGCGGGACAACCACCTGGTGCTCGCGCCGATCTTCTGGCGATTCGTGGATGAGGAAGACAGGAACACGGTTGTTTTTCCCCTGATCTGGAACTTCCGGGATCTGGCGCACAACTCTCTGGACAGGGTGTTCTTCCCGTTCTGGTGGCAGTTCGACGATTATCGCCGCCATGACTACAAGCGTGTGTTCTTCCCACTGGTGTGGGACTTCAACGATGAGAAGAACGAGGAGAGGTCCACGGTCGTGTTGCCGCTGTTCTGGAGAGATCGCGATCCTGTCAGCGCCATGACCGGGGTCTTCAATGTCGCTTTGCACAAGGGCGAGATCAAGAAGAACCCCTTCTGGACGTTCCAGATCTTCCCGTTTATTGCGATGGGAAAACCTCCCGCGCCGGAAGGCGCTTACTGGTCGTTCCTGGGCGGGCTCGCCGGCTGGCGCCGCCAGGGCAGCACCAGGGAATTGAAGATCCTCTGGATACCCTTCGATCTGACAAAAGACGAGGAAGAGCCTCCTTAGGGCTCGTCTTCGGGCTATCCTGCATAGCTCGCTTGCGAGCGGCGCAGGACAAACGTCGGACGACCTCGTTCATCCGCCATAGCCTGTCCTTTTGATCGCGACGGCGGACAACCAAAGTCATTTCCTCCAACGCCTTCCCCCGGATCTCTGCTAGAATACTCTCACGTTCACAACGAAAGGCTTGGGGCAATGAGGTACTTGCTTTTGATGGCACTGGCGACCGCGCTGGTTTGCGGCGGGTGTGGTGACGATGACAGCGACGATACCGGTGGGGACACCGATACGGACACCGACACGGACACCGACACGGATACGGACGCCGACACCGATACTGACACCGATACAGACATTGATTGCACTCAAGGGGAGTACAGCGGCGATTTCGAGATCAATACGCAATCGGATGTTGCAGCCTTCGCGGGATACACCTCGATCTCGGGAGAACTGTATGTAGAATGCCCGTCTTGCACCGACCTGAACGAGTTGATTTGCCTCACCTCGGTGGGCGAGGGCTTGGGCATCTGCTACAACACCGTCCTCACCAACCTTGACGGGTTGGGCAACCTTACCTCGGTGGGCGGCAACGGAATGACAATCGGCGGGAACGACACCCTAACCAACCTGGATGGTCTGAGTTCCCTCACCTCGGTGGGCGGGAGCTTGTGGATCGGCGACAACAACACCCTAACCAACCTGGACGGTCTAGGCGGCATCACCTCGGTGAGCGGGAGCTTGGTCATCAAGGAGAACTTGGCCCTTCCCGACTGCGAGGTATGCGATCTGCTGGACCAACTCACCAGCACCCCCACTGATATATATGTCCACACCAACCTCTCCGACTCTTGCACGCCCGTACCGGCGAACTGCCCATAGATGTACTTTGCCGTAGTATATCTGGGAAATGGCGCGGTGCAGGTGTACTTTGCCGTAGTACATCAGGGGAAGGGCTCGGTGCAGGTGTACATTGTCGGGGTACATCTGGGGGATGACTCGGTACAGGTGTACCTTGCCCGGGTACATCTGGGGGATGACTCGGTACAGGTGGCTTGCAGAATAAATGTGGACTTTTGTTCCATAAATGTGTTTTTCATACCCCATCCCGGCCTTCCCCTGCGAGGGGAAGGGGAAAATGATAGAGGCCGGCTTTAACCCCCCATCCCCAAAAGGAGAAAACCATGGCCAGGCAATCTTTCGCGGAAAAAATGAACGACTCCAAGCTCATGCTCTCCGGAGTGAAACAGCAATCGGACAGGCTGACCAAGAGAGGGCTGGACTCGAAGTTCGTCGAAAAGTACGAGCGGATCTTCGGCGACGTCCAGAACCTGGACAAGGAACAGGAGCGGTTGAAGGCGAATCTGAAAAAAAAGACCGAAGCGCTGCAACAGAAAGCGAAGGAGCTGAGAGCGCTCTATTCGGAAGCGAAAAAGATCGTGAAGATCGAGATGAAGAACAGCGCCTGGCGGGAGTTCGGCATTCAAGACAAGAGATAGGATCAATCTGTATTGTTCACATGCCGATCAGGTTCAGCGTGGCCATGACGTCGGGAAACGGCGTGTCGATCCTGTGAGACGCGACGAGCCCCGCCCGGATGCAGCCGCATTTTTCCGAGGAGTCGATGACACCCGGCGCAAGAGGATGTCGTGTTCAGGTCCGCGGGGCGCGTACTCGGATTTTCGTGTTGGTTGCCACCACAAAACAGGCGTTCCAACTATCAACGTTCTCTTCGCGGAAAAGAGTTTCGACAAAAGCGAGAAGCGCGCGCCGTGTCGGGTTGGCAAGCCGCACAAGCATCAAGCCGTGGTGGGTTCCGGGAGCGAATTTTCGAATATCCGAGAAGTCGAGATCCTGGGTTATCAGAAAACGTGACGTTTTCTGGGCTGCCGCCCAGACTTCCGGATCAGCCGACCCCCCGATACCCTCTTCGGGTACCGTATCCACATCGTGGCCGAGCGCGCGCAATTTGCCGGCAAGGGATTGCGGCAGGTTCTCATCCAGCTTGATGCGCATCAGATGCCCGAGACGTTGGGTATGGGCAGATCCTCTCTGGCCGAATCGGCGGCGAATGCTATTGCCGCTCGAACGTCTTCCTCGGTGAGGGTTGGAAACTCCGTCAGGATTGTGGCGGTTGTGTCACCATCCGACAAGCTCGCCAGAATGGTACGAAGCGTGACCCGGGTTCCGGCGATCACCGGCTCGCCGCCGCATATCAGAGGGTCTCTTACGATGCGATCTTTGTACTTCATGACAACATCTCCTTTATTCAGGTTCAGTATAGCTCGACCGAGATGAGAATATCCAATCATGCTTCGAGTTATCCGCAGTTCGAGGAAGACCGGCGCCCGGAGCAAGGGCCTCCGGGAGACGGCTTCTTCATGTTCATAGAGCATGATTCACATGCCCATAAGGTTCAGCGTGGCCATGACGTCGGGAAACGGCGTGTCGATCCTGTGAGACGCGACGAGCCCCGCCCGGATGCAGCCGCATGTCGAACGCAACTCTAAGCCGTACCAGAGCGCGTGCAACCGGGGATCCGGAACGATGCCGACGCTCGCCCCGGCATGGGCGTGGACGACCCGGGTAAAAGCCACGGAAACCTGCTCGAACAACTCCATCGAGTCCTCGAGTTGTCTCGTCCAGGGTCGGGTCATCGGCGGTCCGACGGCGGCCGACCATCCCCTGTCCAGATGCGCGCCGCGTCCGGGGCCGTACCAGGAGCCTCCGGTCGTCACGGTGTTTCCCCTTCCATCGGAAGTGGAGATCTCCAGGCGGGTTGCGCTGATCCTGTTGGCTTTCTGGTCCCAGGAACCGCTTCCCTTGAAGGAGAGCCGGGCGGGTCCCAGCGAAAGGCCGGCGAAGAGATAGGCGGGCCCGAAAGGATCGGCCCAGCCGGGCAGATCGAACCTCTGAGCTATCTCCAGAGTCAGATGAGGCGTCAAGTCACCGTCGTTTTTCAAAGTGGTCTCGATGCCGCTCTCTATGCCGTGGCCGCGCTGTTGCCGGTCGAGCATGTCAACGGTCCACGAAGGTGAATTCCCGGAGATCCAGGGGGTGATGCGATACCTGGCGAAGGGCGTGACGATATGGCGCACACCGGCCGGCCGGCCGATGAACGGAAGATCGATCTGCGCCGTGGCAAACATCAGGTGCCGTGCGTGATCGTCGCGCGATGATCCGTCGACGAGCCAGATCTGGTGAAATGTAGAGGCGTCGACTTCGGTTGCGAAGGGCCCGATCCTGTGAGGAATGGAGATGGATGGAGCTCCGGACACGCGAAAGTGGGGCAGGGCGAGGCCGTCGTTCGCGTCCTCGAACGGAACAGACCGAGGTGTGTCGTACCTTGCCAGGGCCAGATCGAGTCGGGGGAATATCGGGGACCGGTTGCTCATGGGGAGCGCCGAGCCGGTGATCAGCGTGACGGGCGCGAGGACATCACCGTGGAGATGATCGGCTTCGTCGAAGGTCTGGTGAAGCATCACCTGGCTTTCGAGGATGAGGTTGTTTCCCTTCATGGTCATGAGCGCCCTGCTCGATGTATGAGTGAGCGCGCGATCGAGCGGCTCGAATGAGAGATCGTCGATGACCACGCGATCCGTGACCAGGTCGGTGTCGACCGCCAGGGTCGCTCCTTTGAGATCGGGAAAGAAATTCAAGCGGGCGCGCGCATGGTTTCGCGGAGCATCGAGGAGATGATCGATGCGAAGGTCCGCGCTCGGCGTAATGACCCTGGAATATGTTTCCAGGCCTTGTGACGTTCGAGCGGCTATGTGCCCCTGGAGGATCAGGTCCTTCCTCACGGGGAGTTGACCGGCCGGTCCGAAGATGAAACCGCCGTTCTCGCTCCATCCCAGGCGGGGGGGCAGGAAACCGGGCTTGTCAGGGGGGCGGAGTCTGATCCACGGGATAATGGCGATTTTCGTATCGCCGACGCGCAAGATCGGCCTTTCGAGATCCAGATCTCCCGACCTGTGGACATCGATTGCTCTCGCCTCGATTTGATATCCGGACGGAACATGCGGGCAAGCGGTCGCCCTGGCCGCCACGATTCGGCAGCCGCCCTCCTCGCATACCAGGTGGTCGCCGGATGCTTTCACCACACCGGACGGAGTTATGATCTCGACTCGGGGAAACGTGAGTTCGAGCCGCGCCTCCCCTGGATCGATCGTGCCCGCCGCCGCTTTCAACTCCAGTTGATGCCATGTGATGTTCTCAGGGCCCGATATCTCGATGGCGCCGGAATCGAGATCCAGCGTCGCCGAGCGGCAGTTCAATTCCAGATCGCCGACCTTCAGGAGGACTCCGTCGCGGGCGATGACCGATCCGGCGTCCGGATCGAGAACCAGTTGCTCGGCTTGAAGATGCACGTGGGTGGTTGCGTATTCTTCGGACGCCACATGCCCGCCGCCAAGGAAGGCTGCAAGGCTCAAGAAAATAGCTGGATATCGCGAGAATCTCACCAGGTGAGGCTATCACAAACGGCCGCGCATGTTGCTTATCCGATCACGCATGGGTGAGGGAGCTTTACTGCTGGGGCGGGATCTCGTCGTCGATGATCGGCGTAGCCTCGGCATGGGGTGTGCCGATACCGCCAAACGAAGGCCTGCCGCCGAAGTCTCCGCCGATCGGGTATCGCCCGGCCGGGAAATCGATGAACATATAGTGGTATCCGTCCTTGTCCGCGAACTGGGTGATCGCGGCTTGTGTCGACACCTTGTACTCCACTGCCAGTTCCACGGACTTGCGCACCCGTTTCAGATAGGCGCGGCGAACCGGTGTATTGAAGTGAATTGTCACGAGCGGGTTGCGGTTGTTTGCGAGATGGACCTTGGCGTCCTTGAACTTCAGGTAGAGCCTGTTTTTCTTGTCGGTTTTTGTGTACTCGAGAGATCGGGTTGTCTGGAGAAAGATGCGAGATCCTCCGTCGGGGCGCATGACGAACCCGGGCCAGGTTACCCATGTGCCGGGCTTGCCCTTCAGTTCCTCCACCCTTGGAAGCGTGTTGCCGCTTCCCGGAGTGGTTCCGTGGTAGGACTGCGCAAATGCAAGCCCCGCCGCCAGAACCAGCAGCACGGCAGTGAAGACTGTTGCCAATACGAGTACCCGAGACATGGCTGAACCTCCTTGGGTCTATTGGATCATACCCGAAATTGGAACCAATGAGAAAAATTTGGACTAAAAACCGAGGAGCCGCTCGAGGGCCACGACCTTGTTTCTGACGTTGGCGTCCTCACCAACCAATTTGTCGATCTTCCGAAAGGCCGCGAGAGCGGTGGTGTGATCCTTGCCGCCAAAACGATTTCCGATCTCCGGGTAGGAGGTGTTGAGACCCTTGCGGCAGAGGTACATTGCTACCTGCCGGGGGAAGGAAACGGATCGCTGGCGATGTTGTCCGGTAATGTCACTCATTGAGATGTTGAAGTGCTTGCAGACGGTTTGCTGCACGTTTTCGACGGTGAGGACGGTCTGGTGCAGCGCGATCACCTTCTTGAGCGTTTCGGTCGCGAAATCCAGATCGATGACCTGGTTTTCCAGTGATGCGTGAGCAGCTAGGTTGATGAGTGAGCCTTCGAGTTCCCTGACGTTCGACTTGATGGATGTCGCGAGGAACATGGCGACGTCGTTGGGCAGCGGTATGCCCTCGGCGTCGGCCTTTGTCTTGACGATGGCGAGCCTGGTTTCGAGGTCCGGCGCCTGGATATCCGCGATGAGGCCCCACTGGAAGCGCGATCGGAGGCGCTCCTCGAGATCGGAGATCTCATGGGGGTACTTGTCGGACGTGAGGACTATCTGCTTGTTGTCCTCGTAGAGCGCGTTGAACATGTGGAAGAACTCGTCCTGCATCCCATCCTTGCCGCCGATGAACTGGATGTCGTCGACCAGAAGAACATCGCAGTTCTTGCGGTACTTGCGGCGAAACACATCCATCTTGTTTGAGCGGACGGACGCCACGAAGTCGTTCATCAGCTCCTCTGATGAGGCGTAGATCACGTTCTTGGCAGAGTCCTTCGTATAGACACCGTTTCCAATGGCGTGGAGCAGGTGCGTCTTGCCGAGTCCGACTCCGCCGTAGATGAACAGGGGGTTGAAATTGGTGCCTATCTTGTCGATGATTGCCAGGGACGCTGCGTGGGGGAGCCGGTTGAAAGAGCCGACAACGAAGTTCTTGAACGTGTACTTGGGGTTGAGCCTCGATGGTCCCTTCAAGCCTCTTTGGGGCTTCGGTTCCGGGGGAAGATCCTCTTTGACAGCCCGCGATGTGTCATCCTTCGAAAGAGAGAAGTCCACCTCGATTTTCGTGCCGGTCTGCACCAGCATGGCTTCCTTGATGAGTTCGAGATAATTGTTCGACAACCATTCCTTGAAGAAGTTGTTCGGAACATGGAGAACGAGCCGGTCGTCGATGAGAACGGCCTCGGTAATCGGGATGAACCAGTTGTCGAAAACCTGTTCGCTCAATTTACCGCTGATCCACGCTTTTGCTTTTTCCCAGAATTCCATTTGAGCCTTATTATGTTGACAGTTAGACAACACCTTTTCCACAGAAACATTCACAGCGGAGCAGTTGTTCAGTGTCGGACAAGTCCTTCCTTCCCCCGTTGACATTTTCGCGTTTGAATGCGATCTGGCAGCAGTAGCAAGGGTTGTAACCTGACTCACCGTTGGTAACAGTTTTTTTCAACGGCAAACAACCAGAAAATGCACGAATCGTCCATCCTGGCGTTTTGGCTCGTTTTTTTTTGTAAAAAAAAATAATAATCCGTTTCGTGCCGGTTTGCAATGTCGTCAGATCGTTCGCCGTGCTGTTAACTGGCTGGAATTTAACATATAAATGCCAACCAAATTGTAATGTAAAAAAATCAACACCAAAATTGCCAAAAAAACAATCGATGGTTTGTGCTGTGGAAAAAAAGATGGGTTTTTCATTGTTTTTCTCAATACCCGGTGTGTTCAATAGCTGCCGAATTGACCGCATCAGGTGTGAATCCGTTCAGCGAAACCCCCATCCCGGCCCCTCCTCCGCCGAGGCTACCCGCCGTCGCAAGGCTATGGCGAGGCAGGTGGCGGGCATGCTTCCCCTGCAAGGGGAAGGGGCCCTGCTCCGATCGCCAGCGAGCTACAGCAGGGTGGCACGAAGATGGAGGCCGGCTTTTAAGAGATTGGCCGGAAAATGGACTTTGTTCTTTTCGTATTGATACGCTTTGTTCCATGAGATCTTGTCAGACGCTTGGAATAGTCGGTTTTGTTATCGTGTTGGCGGTGGCGACATGCGCCGTGGGTGAGGAACCGTTGTACGGGACATCGAGGACGATGGATCCCAGGGCCCTCGGGCTGGCGGGGGCTTCCCTGGCCACGCCGTCAAGTGTTTCGGGCTTGTACCTGAATCCGGCCACCATCGCCATGGCTCACATCTATCACCTGAACCTGATGTACCAGTATACGGGGCAGGAAAATCTGCACATGGGCGGGATCGCAATCGTCGATTCCGTGACGTCGTCGACAGTTGCGGCGGGTCTGGCGGTCAACTACCTCGCAGCCAATCTCGATCACACCCACCACCAGTCATGGGACGGGAGGTTGGCGTTGGGTGGGAACATAGGAAATGTGTTCTTCATCGGTCTGACAGGGCGGTATATTCGCGTGGAGCACGATCTGAAATCGGCGGATCGTGGGCCGAACGGACGACCGGCAATGCCCTCGTCCGGGAGCCAGCAAGTGGACGGATTCACGTTCGATGCGGGTGCGGCGCTGAATGCCGGGAATGTCCTGCGCATCGGTCTGACCGGATACAACCTGAGCAAAACGAATAGCATCTACGCGCCCTTGCAACTCGGGAGCGGTGTGGCGGTCTCCATCGTGGAAATGCTGACCATCGAGGCTGATGTTGTTTTCGATTTCACCAGCCACGAGAAGGTGAACGAGGAAATACGCACGGGGCTCGAGCTCCTCGTCGCGGGGCGGATCCCATTGCGGTTGGGTTATAATTTCGATGTTTATTACAGCATCAACTCCATCGCCGCCGGTTTGGGCTATGTCGATAGAGCGTTTGCCATCGATCTCGGCTTCAGCCAGGAGGTGAGGCAGGACGGTAGATTTCAACTCGCCTTGGGTCTGCGCATCTTTATAGGATAGAATCCATAGAACTGAGGATCGTCCCGGCGGGAAGAAACGCCGAGATGCGCGCTTGTCACGTTACAGGGGAGTCAGGTGGCTGGAAACGCGGGAAAGCGGCTTGTTCGAAGGCTGAAGGCCAGGGCGCCGGGCGCCTTCGAGAGCCTGATCGAGAGCCACCAGTCATCAGTGTTCAACTTGCTGTACCGCATGCTCGGCAGCCGCGAAGAGGCCGAGGATCTCGCCCAGGAGGTCTTCATCACGGTCTTCAAGCAGATAGAGTCGTTTCGGGGTGACTCGAGCCTGGCCACCTGGATCTACCGGATCGCATCCAATCACTGTATCAACCGGAAAAAGTATCTTGCCAGGAGACGGCACTACGACAGCAAATCCCTCTTTGGTCTGGAAGATCGAGTGCAAGCGGCACAGGGGAGGTCGGCCATATCGGGGCAGATACCGAGGCCGGACGAGATGGCAGAGGGGCTTCAGATGGAGCGTCTCGTACAGGAGGCGATCTTCGCGCTGGACGAGGAGCATCGCCTGGTCCTCGTGTTGAGGGACATTCAGAATCTCAGCTACGAGGAGATCGAGGAAATTATCGATGTTTCGGCAGGCACCGTGAAGAGCCGGTTGCATCGAGCGAGAATGGCGCTAAAGGAAAAACTGGCGCAGCATTTGAGGTAGTCATGGATCATGATCGCGCAAGAGAACTGTTTACCGCATATCACGATGGAGAACTGGCCGCGGACGAAGTCAAGGCGCTGGAGTCCCACCTTGCGGCCTGTGAAGCTTGCTCGGTGGAGTGGGATACCTATCGCAGGACCATCGAGGAGATATCGGGCCTGCGCAAGTTCGCCGCTCCTACGGGGATGACCGAGGCGGTCGAACAGAAGATCAAACGTCGCAGCAAGGGCAGGTTTTTCGGTGAGCCGCGCTCTTTCAGCACTCAGTTTGCGATAGTTTCCTTCATCCTCATCCTGATGTTCATGTTGGCCTATCTGGTGATGACCGAGGTCACGGAGATTACTGTCCTTGAGGAAGACGAGCCGGTCACCGACGGGAAAACCCCTACGGCGCAGGAGAGAGACGCAGGGGCAAGATAAGCTCGAGCGCTCCGCCCGCAGGTGGCGGAAAGACCATCCCCTTGAACGTCCTGGACAGACAGGTCTCGAGCTCGGGCCACTCCTCGGTGCCCCTCAGGCGAACTCTCGAGACATGCCCCTCGCTGCTCACGTTGAGCCGGGCGGTTACCGAGATGGTCGCATACAGGGATGGAAACCTCTTGAGAGATGTCTCGTAACAATTGGTGAGCTTGGGCTTTGTGTGGCTCATGACCTCGCGGACGATACGTTTTGATAGTGTTCTTGCGGGGCGGTAGAGTTTGGTCTCCAGCGCACCCGCGTCAACTCGGATCGGATCTTCTGTGAGAGATGGAGCCTCCATGAGGGGGAGGAGGCGCTGTCTGTCGATGGTCGATGGGGAATCCGGCAGTCGCCACTTGTCGGCGGCGAGCGTAAACTGATCCGTGTCGGAGATCGGCAGGACCTCGCCGGATCGGACGCGAATCTCCGGGTTCCCGCCGCTACCGATGGAGAATTCAGCACTGCCTGAGAAGATGGCGAACGAGGCGCCGGCCGCAAGAACGATCAACTCGCTTTCGAGAGCGCCGGCCGGAACGGTAATGATGAAGACGCCTCTCTCGAGGCTGACGGTCGGGGTCTGAACGTTGGATGATACCAGATTCAGCGCCGAGGAAGGACCCATCTCCAGTCGTGCATCGGGCCCCAGGGCGAGGCGAACGCCTCCGTTGTCGTCGGTGCCCACCAGGGCTCCGCAGTGAAGATCGGCGCCCTTTGGAGTACAGTGAGCCGCCCCAACGGTGTCGACGACCGTGATCTTCAGTTGCTCCGGGAGGGTCGTGGGGGGTGTGGAATGCGGCAAAGGCGTCACATGGAGATCAGGCACAAGGAGGGCCAGGGCCACAAGCGCGGCGGCTGCCGCGGTCAGGGCCAGCGGGAACCATGCTACTTCGGCTGTTTCGGTTTCTTTCACCTGACGGATCGCGCGCTCTATCCCCGCGTCGATCACGCTCCAGTCCGGCTCGGCGGGAGCAAGAGCGTCGGCGGCGGCATCCTTGAGCGCCGACAATGTTGAGACCTTCATCGTACATGCCGGGCATCCGATAAGATGAGCGCTCAGACGAATCCTGTCGTCATCGGCGAGGTCGTGGTTGACGAGCGCGAAGGCCTCGTGGTCTTTGAGGCATCGCGTCATCTGGATTCCCCCTCGAAGAGCGAGCCCTCGAACGCGGGTTCCGTTACGAGGCGCTCGTAAAAGGCCTTACGGGCGTAAAACAACCTCGTGCGCACGGTCAGCGCGGGCGCCCCGACAACCTCGGCGATCTCCTGGGACGACATTCCCTGAAAGTCCGCGAGGATCAACACCAGCCTCTTTTTTGGGGCCAGTGTATCCAGAACTCTTTGTACCGCTGCCTGCCGATCCCCGAGCATGGCCTCCTGTTCCGGGGTATCGGGTCCCTCGTCAAGATGCGAAGCAACGTTGTGGGTGGGGTCATCATTGAAGTGAAGGCGAACCCTTCGACCTTTCTTCCTGATGTACTGGAGGGTTACGTTGAATGCCACCCGGTGGATCCAGGTGGAGAGCTTCGACGTTCCCCGAAAGCCGTTGATGGATTTGAAAACCTGGAGAAAGGCGTCCTGGACCACTTCGTCGCGGTCGGCGCAGTTGTTGATCATCCTGGACACGACACCGTATACGATCAGGCGATGCGCGTGATAGATCTCGCGAAATGCATCCGAATCACCTGCCTTGCAGCGCGCTACGAGGTCCACATCCGGATCGTCGACCGTATCCGTGTCTGGGTGGAAGGTGTATTCCATTAATACTGCAACGGCGGCTACCATGGTTCTGCTGTCCTCCGGTTTCGATATATTTGTTGCCGGAGGCCGCTGTGCCGTTCACCAAGAAGAATAACCTATAGTTGTACTTGACCGAAACCATCTCTGGTAAAATGATCATGTCGAAATGACCGATAGGGAAATCAATACTTCAAGGAAACAACAGGTCAAGGGTTCGTGGGCGAGGTATTGCCTCTACCAGGATATCCTTTCGGACTCCCACGACGTGATCCTGTTGATCGACGGCGCGCAGGCGTTTCCATCCATGATCGAGGCCATCGAGGGAGCGTCGAAGACGATTCTGATGGACAGCTACATCTTCAATGATGATTCGGTCGGAAAGATGTTCGCTTCGGCCCTTGGTGAGCGCGCGAAGGCCGGGGTCGCCGTGTACCTGATCATCGACGGTTTCGGGACGATCAACGTGCCGGCGTCTTTCTTCGATGATCTACGCGATTGGGGCGTGAAGGTGCTGGAGTACAGGCCGGTCGCGCCGTGGCGTAAGGGATGGGGGATACTCAGGAGGAACCACCGCAAGCTCCTGGTAGTGGACGGCAGGATCGGTTTTCTAGGCGGCATCAATATCGGAGACGAGTGGCTTCCCGTGGACCGCAAGGGGCAAGGTTGGCACGACATTCATGTCCGTGTATCGGGGCCGAGGGTGAGGGATCTGTCCAAGCTCTCCATGGCCACCTGGAGGGTTCACGGGGGCGTGATCCTGGACCCTCGCCTCTTTCTTTGCGATGTGGAGCCCGCGGGACTTACAAGAATCGGGATCGTGGGCTCGAGGGAGCGCAAGAAACGCAAAATGATCAGGAGATCTTACCTCCACGCGATAAGGAACGCGCGTGAGTACATCTACATTGCAAACGCGTACTTCATCCCCGGGCTCGGTTTTCGCCGGGCACTTCGAAACGCGGTCAAGCGCGGCGTCGATGTTCGCGTCATGGTCCCCGCCCACGGTGACATACTGCCGGTGCAGCTGGCCGGCCAGGTGTTGTTCGGAAGGTTGATGCGCAGGGGCATCAAGCTGTTCCTGTGGCGCGAGACCGTGCTCCACGCGAAGATCGCGGTCATCGACGACGTGTGGGCCACGGTGGGGAGCTTCAACATCGATCGACGATCCTGGTCCATGAACCTGGAGGTAAACGCAACTATCGTCGATCGCGCCTTTGCAATGAAGCTCAAGGCCGTGTTCGAAAAAGACCAGGAGAAGTGCGAGGAGCTGGACCGAGTGAAATGGCGTCGTCGCCCGTGGTTTCAGCGTCTGATGGAGCGATTTTTCTATCAATTCAGAAAACTGATGTGATGTTACGAGCCCTTACCTGGGCCTCTGGCCGGTGAGGGCTTTTTGCTCACCGGGCATGTTCTCCACGTGAATCGTCTGGGTGGGGTAGGCGAAGTCGAGGCCCATCCCGTTGACACAGCTCATCAACTTGAGCATGAACTCCTGCTTGGCCTGCAAGAACTCGCCCCACACGGTGCTCCTGGTGAAGCAGTAGATGAAGATGTCGAGGCTGGAGGGGCCGAAGTTGTCGAAGTTGACTAAGTAGAAATCGTTGTGGAGGTTCTCGTCCTCATCGATGATCTTGCGGATCGCCAGGACCAGATCGTCCAGTTTCTTCGGTGGGGTGGAGTAAGTGACGCCGAGAGTCATCTTGATGCGGCGTTTCTTCATGAGGGACCAGTTGTTGACCGTGTTTGTGGTGAAGGTGGCGTTGGGAATGGTGATCAGGCTGTTGGCGAAGGTTCGGACGCGAGTGGTGCGCAGGCCCACCTCTTCGACGGTTCCCTCTGTCGACCCGGTCTCGATCCAGTCGCCGATCTGGAACGGCTTGTCCAGGAAGATGATGATGGAGCCGAAGAGGTTGGCGACCGTGTCCTTGGAGGCCATGGCCAGGGCCACGCCGCCGATACCGAGACCGGCGAGGAGGCTGCCGACCGAGTAGCCCATGTTCTGGAGGATCAGCACTGCCCCGATCAAGTAGAGGAAGGCTTTCAGGCTGCGCCGGATAATGGGGACGAGCTGGTCGTCGAGCTTGCTCTCGGTCTTCGCCGCCTTCTCCTCCCACCATCCGGTGAGGCCTTCCACCAGACGGGCGCCGAACCAGACGACGAGGACGATGGTTGTGGCCGACAGGACGGCCCTGACGAACTTCTCGATATTGACGGGCTCCTTCGGGATGGGAAGGATGACGATCGCCAGAAAGATTCCCCCCAGGACCACGGCCCACTCCACCGGTTTGGAGAGCGCCACGAGAAACATGTCGTCGAAAGGCATCTTGGTCTTCTCGGTGAGCTTGATCAGGCGGCGGAAGATGATCGCAGTTATCTTCTTGCCGATGAATCCGACGAGAATGGCTCCCAGAGCGGCCAGATATACCCACAGGGCTATGCCCACAATGGGGGTTTTTACCAACTCCAGTACTTTATCGATTTCCATTGATTTAACCTCAGGTTCGATTGACCGGCACACGGTATCATATCTTTCTCGGAAGCATACCGAGTATTACAGGCTTGATCGTTGGTGCGAATGTGAAACAATCGTACTCAAATTGTTATGTCTCGTTATATCGCAATGGCGGCGACCGTATTGGCGATCGCCCTGATCTGGACGGCGCCGTTTCACTCGCGTGCGGGTGACGACAATGAGCTTGATCCACGCCCGTACGGCGAGGCAAACGGGGAGGTCGACGGGGGAGTCGAGGACGGGGACAGCGGTGTTGAAAATGGAAATCAAAAGGACGGCGCGCGCGAATCGGCCGCTATTCCCATATCCCTGACAACCAGCGGTGGTGTTTCACTCGGTGGATATCAGGCCGGGTATCTCTACTACCTGACCGAGGTCGTAAAGCGAAACCCGGACGTGTTCGATCCGCGCGTGCTGACGGGCTCGTCGGCGGGAACGATCAACTCGATGATAGCGGTCATCTCAATGGGCAACGAGCCGAATGACGACCCCACGGAGAGTCTCTTTTACAAGCTGTGGACCGAGATTCACTACGCGGACCTCCTGGATGTCGAGAACGCGCCGGTCCTGGCCATGTCATCGAGAAGGGTAATGGAGGATCTGGCGGATCAGATGGAGGAGGTCTGGATAAAGGGCCTGGACGAAGACCTGGATATCGTGATGGGCGCAACCGCCACGCGCGTCAAGAGCCGATCGGTGGGCCTGAGCGATGAGTTCTCCGTTCCGAGGCAGGAAGAGAAGTTCGTATTTCGCATACGCGGAAGGGGGCGGGGGCGTGCTCCCATGGTCACCAATTACGTGGATCAATCACGCGGTACAGAGCATCCGCTGTTGCCCTTTTCCGACCCGGCGCACTCCGGCCTCAAGGCGGCGCGTTCCGATTTCGATGTGATCAGACAGATCATGTTCGCGTCGTCGGCCTTTCCGCTGGCCTTCCCTCCCCAGGAGGTCGATTTTTGCATGTCCAGCCCTCGGACGACGTCCGCCGATGAACTGCAAGTGTTCAGAGACTGCCCCAGGGCCAAGTATTCCGAGATGTTCGTCGACGGCAGCATGTTCGACAGAAATCCCCTCGGGCTCGCCCACCGCACCGCGAAATCGGGGTTGGCGATAACCGATGGCAGGTTGGGTTGGAGGGACATGCCCGATATCCGCACGGGGCATCTTCCCGAGAATTTCTTCTTTATCTACCTCGATGCGGGCCACACTTCCTATCCTCCGTCCCCCGAGGAGGGCGAGGTTTCGGGCAAGGTAGAGGCGCTCTTCCCGACCTTCGGCGCATACTCCCAGGGGTTTGTGAGGGCAGCACAGGCCAAGGAGCTCTACACCCTGGTGGACGAAAATCCGGAGATCAGGGGCCGGGTCGAGTTCACCACTCGAGATCTCCCGACCGCGAGCGGACAGCTGGCCAACTTCTTCGGCTTCTTCGACAGGAAGTTTAGGATCTACGATTTTTACCTGGGCATGCACGACGCGCGACGCTACATGATGAACAAGGTCCTGCCGCGTGTGAACAAGATGACCGGCGAGGAAAAGAGCATCAATCTGCCCGAGGATTCGGTGGAGCGCTCGACGACGAAGTCCTGGGAGCCGTTCTTTTGCCTTCGATCAGAGATCGACCGGGAGAAGAAGTACGCGGGTTCGTGCGACGGCGCCCACCTGGAGGATTTTCGGATCCTTCTCCAGGTTTCGCTTGATCGGGTTTACGATCATTGCCGACGGTTGCCCGCGGACGAAACCATCGATCACGTTCACTGCAAGATGGCCATGGACAAGGACAGTCCGCCGGTTGTCCTCAAGAACACGGACGACGTGGATGAGGGCGCCTGGAAGCGGGAGGATGACGAGTCCGAGTTTCAGCACACCATGAGGTTGTTGAAGGAATACGGTTTCTGGTTTGAGGATCTGGGCCTCGATCGAGACGAGGGGTGGTTGGCCATGTCGAGGATAAGGGAGGAGCTCCTCGCCCGGATGGACGAGTTTGCCAAGAAGCTGCCGTTCGGGGAGCGGGTCCTCTTGCGCGCCCTGGGCAAGCCCGCCGTGAACTTCTTCATGTATCAGCCGCCCAAGGCGATTATCTATCTCGGTGGCGGGAAGGGCGCTGAGATCGGGTTGAGCGTCACGAGCGGCCTGCTGCGGACGCGATGGCTCAGGTTCAACATGGCGCTGCAGGTGCAGGGGTTGTTTCAGGCGCTCTCCCTGGCGCCCAACGTCTTCGCGATAACACCGCTGGTGGGCCTGATGATAGAGATTCCACAGCTGAGCGGCCCGGTTTTCCAGTGGCGTATCGGCGGGCGGGTGGGTTTCCAGCTCAGCACGGCGGACAGGTTCTACCGCGACTCATGCGACCTGGGATCGTTCGAGTCGGACTCGGCCCGGTGCTCCGCCCCGGTGGGCCAGTTGGTGGTGGTCTTCAGTTTCTACGAGCGGATAAGGATCCAGGGCGGGCTCGAGTGGTTCCCGTATTTCCTGCATCCCATGAACGAGCACGACAAGGGCAAGTTCAACGGCATGTTGCAGATCGGGTGGCAGTGGATCTCACCATTTTAAAGCCGGCCCCCATCATCTTCCCCTTCCCCTGTCAGGGGAAGGCCGGGATGGGGTTTTAGAATCTCCCTTAAGTTGTTTGGAACGGCGAACGCCGCCCGGTGGATGTCGCGGTTGTAGTACTTCGCGGTCTTTTCAACCAGCCTGGCGCGTTGGTCAACGACGGCCAGGTGGTCGTGACTGTCCGACGCCAGTGTCCAGCTCCATTGATCCGACGCGTACAGAGGCGCCGGGCCGAAGTAGGGCGCGACTCTCTGGAATACTTCCTTGAGGGCCCTGACGGTGTCGACGAATAACTCCTGTTGGAGTATGGGCGACCCGGTCTGAAGAGCGAAGACGCCGCCCTCGGTGAGGAGTCGCTTGCAGTCGCCGTAGAACTCCGCGTTGAAGAGTCCTTCCGAGGGCCCGACGGGATCGCATCCGTCCAGGAAGATGATATCGAACGGCTCCAGGTCTTTGCGTTTCACGTACGCAATTCCATCGCCGATGATGAGATCGAGCCGAGGGTCGCTCCAGGCGGTGGCGAGGGTGGGCATGTGCGCCCTGCAAGCCTCCACCACCATGGGGTCGATCTCCACCATCACGACGCTCTGCACCCCGGGATGTCGCAGGATCTCGCGGGCGGTGCCGCCGTCCCCGCCGCCGATGATCAGCACGCGGGCCATGCGGGCGGCGGTGGTCATGGCGGGCTGTACCAGCATCTCGTGGTAGAAGTGCTCTTCCTTCTCGCCGGTCATGAAGATGCCGTCGATGACCAGGACCGGGCCGTAGTGGATGGTGTCGAGGATCTCAATCTTCTGGTAGTCGCTCTTTGCGCTATAGAGGACATCGCGGACCATGACCCCGTAACGAGTCTTGCCTTCGAAGGTTTCGTAGTACCAGGAGCCCATTAATAGCTTTCGGGGCTAACGGCGGTGTGCGGCGTCGGCAGGGGACCGCGTGTGGTTGCGGACCGCCATGGAGTCGCCCGCTCCTTCCATGCCCCTGTCCACGAACATCACCTCGGCGTATTCGGCGCCGAGCTCCTTTGACAGGAACTCGTGGGCGCGATTTGGCTCGCAGTCCCCGCAGGTGTAGAAATCGACGGCGACGTAGCCGTGCTCGGGCCAGGTGTGGATGGAGAGATGGGACTCTTCGAGCACCACGACACCGGTAACGCCCTGGGGAGTGAACGGGTGAAAGACCGAGGCCACGATGGTGCTTCCGGCCTCCACCGCCGCCTGACGCAAGGCCTTGCTGATAAGGTCGATATCGTTGAGCAGCGCACTGTCGCAGCCCCGATATTCCGCGAGGAGATGTCTTCCGAATGGCTTCAATTCATTTTGTCCTTATAAGAAAACCGAGGCCGGTTCAACCAGAATCCTTTTGGTTGGATCCGTCGGTTGGGGAATCAGCTTCAGATGCAGGTGAATTATAGGTTCCGGGTTCCTCATGGACGGAAGAGCAAAGGGGCTCTTTCTTGTTCGCACGGAAGAGCGACAGGCACAGCCTCCTGAGCTGGGAGACCCGCTTCAGTCGCGCGGTCACTGCCTGCGGTGACATGTCGATCACATTACGAGGCATAGTCCAGCCCGACGTCTTCAAGGCACCCCACCAGAGCGCGGAATTCTTCAAATAGATCCAACATGATTTCAATTTAGCTTATGCAAGAACCTCCGCCGTGGCAAACTGCACGAAAAGTCATGGGCAATCATCTGCGAAATGTAGATCGTTTTGAGTGAGCGTACTACGATGTCTTGTTGTGAGCGGTGAAGAAAAAATAGTTCTGGCCTCCAGGTCCCCGAGGCGGCGTCGCATATTCCAGGAGATGGGCATCGCGTTCGAGGTCCAGCCGGCCGATCTGGACGAGCGGATTCTCGATGGCGAGACGCCGGTCGAGTTTGCCGTGCGCGCGGCAGAAGAAAAGTGGTTGGAAGCGGCGACCCGGTTGGAGCGGGACGGGAGAAAACCGTGGGTGGTCTCGGCGGATACGATTGTGGTTCTGGACGACGTGGTGATGACAAAACCGCGGGACCGTGAGGATGCCGCGCGGATGTTGCGGGAGCTATCGGGCAGGACTCACACGGTGGTGACGGGATGGATGGTCGGGAGGTTGCAGGATAAGCCGGTTGCGCGACATACCCAGACCTCGGTAACCTTCCACGATCTCACCGGCGAGCAGATCGACGGCTACGTGAGCACCGGGGAGGGCATGGACAAGGCGGGTTCCTACGCCATTCAGGAGATCGGAGCATTTCTGGTGAAACGAATCGAAGGGGATTACTTCAACGTGGTGGGGCTGCCGATCTCGCAGGTGGTGAGAGCCCTCATCGAGCTCGGCGCGCTCGCGCAGGATTTTCCGGGACGATGACGGATATTGCCGAGAATCTCGAAGCTGTGAGGCAGAGCATTCGAGAGGCGGCCCTGAGCTGCGACAGGGATCCGGGATCGGTGACGCTGGTGGCGGTGTCCAAGCGTCATTCCACGGAAGCCATAAGGACAGCCTACGCGGCCGGACAGCGGGATTTTGGAGAGAACTACGCACAAGAGCAGCGCGACAAGGCCGTGGATCTCGCGGATCTGGACGGAATTCGCTGGCACTTCATCGGGCACCTGCAGCGCAACAAGGCGAAGCACGTGACCCCGAGCAGCGCGCTGGTGGAGACCGTGGACTCCGCGCGGCTTGTCGAGGAGCTGTCCAGGCAGGCGGTCAGGTTGGAGCGCGTGGTGTCGTGCCTCGTTCAGGTGAACGTTGGCGAGGAAGATCAGAAGTTCGGGTGCGACCGCGAGGATCTCGAAGGAATTCTCGTTGCGGTGGAGGAAGCCGACGGGCTCGCGCTCGAAGGGTTGATGACCATCCCTCCGTGGGATCTGGAACCACAGGAGACCCGCGTCCACTTTCGCGCGCTGGCTCAACTCCGCGAGCGGCACGGCGGCCGGACACGGTTGCCCCATCTGTCCATGGGGATGAGCCACGATTTCCAGGTGGCCATCGAGGAGGGAGCGACAATGGTTCGAGTGGGAACCGCCATCTTCGGCCCCAGAACCTGATGGTGACAGCTATGATGGGAAGGGCTTTTCAATGGTAAATCGGCGATGGATGTTGGTGCTCGTGGCGATAGTCGCCGCAAGTTGCGCGAAGCAGGAGGCGGCGGGCAGGACAGTTCCTCTGGATGGTCCGGCCCCGGAGGATACCGTCGAGCCGGTAGCGATGCCGGTGGAGGTTGTACAGGCGCCACAGGTCGATCCGGAGCCCCCGGTCAAGCCGATGGAAATCGCAGTGTCACAAGAGCTGGAGCCCACAGAGACCATGGCGCTCATGAATATTATGGTTCAGGACACCGAGGGCAACCCCGTTCCCGGGACCGTTGCGTCGATCCGGTACGAGGGAGGGGACTTGGTTCTGTCGGGCGTGTCGGACGAGGCAGGAATTGTCCGGGGTCTGATACCGGTGGGGGCCACGTATCTGGTAAGGTTTATTTCCCTGGATCAGGAAAGGGTGGAAGTCAATCACGAGATCGTTGTGCAAAAGGAAGGCTACCTGGATCTGGATCTCAAGCTGACTTACCTGCCGTCCCAGTCGAGAACTTTCATTCTCCATGGTGTGCTCTTTAATTCAGGGAAGGCCACGCTGAAGCGGGAGTCTTATGCTCGTCTGAGCAACCTGCTGGAGTATATGACCGCCAAGGAGTCGGTGGTCATCGAATTGGCGGGACACACGGACAGCATGGGCAGCGGTGACGCGAACCAGAGGCTATCGGAGGCCAGGGCGGTGGAGGTGAAGCGGTACCTTGTGAGCAAGGGGATCGAGGCGAGAAGAATCAACGCCATCGGGTACGGGGAGACCCAGCCCGTCGCCACCAATGAGACCGCAGAGGGGCGCCGGGAGAACCGACGGACAGTGGTGACCGTGCTGCAGGAGTGAACAAACAAACCAAGGGAGAAGAGATGAAACAGGTAGTATTGATCGCATTGGTCGCACTGTTCGGCGGCTGGGGGATGGGGTGTGATGACGGTGCCGGATCGAGTGACGGGGATTCCGACTCGGATTCGGACAGCGATTCCGACGGGGACAGCGATACCGACTCGGACAGTGACACCGATTCAGACACCGACTCGGACACCGATTCAGACACCGATTCGGATGGCGACGCCGACATCCAGGAGTTCTGCACCGTGGCCTGTGACGTGTGCTTCATGGGCAACGCGCCCTGGCAGTCCCAGCCGATCGAGGAGTGCATCCCCGAGTGCGTGGCCGATTTCGAGGACTGCCCCTCGGACCAGATCCCCGCGATCCTCGAGTGCACCGGCGGGTCCGAGTGCCCCGAGGGCATGATGGGCTTCGCCACATGCCTCGCCCCGTACACCTGCCTCTTGTCCTCTGAGTAGGCAATATGAAAAAGCAGCGTCCTTCCTGGTAGATTGTAGTTACCAAAACTCAAGCTACGGAAGGAGGCGCTGCAAATGAAGTTTATCGGAATGGACGCTCATAGTCGAACCTGTACTTTTGTCGTTCTCGGAAAGAGCGGCAAGATCCTGAGGCGGGCAAAAGTCCAGACCCAGGAGAATGAACTGCTCGGTTTTGTACGGTCGGTCAAAGGGCACAAGAAACTGACCTTCGAGGAAGGTGTGATGTCCCAGAGGAGGTCAGGAGTCAGGAGTCAGAGTCAGGGGTCTGGCACTGACAGTTGACACATAATAGGGGATCTCGGATGGGGCCAACACAATCCAAAGGTCTCCACCGCAAGCTGGAAAAAACCTCGCTGACTTTTTCCCTGAGTACAAATAGTTGCACCTCGCAAATGACCTCGCAAATGACTCTGACCCCACTGACCAGATAGGGGTCAATACCCATCATATATCACTTACTTGCCAAGCGTTCCGGCCATCCATCGGTCTATTCTTCTCTTGGTTTGTGACATGTGATGGGTATTGACCCCCCCCCTTGGTCTTGTCGGAGCGATGGCTGCGGGATTCGGCGTGACTTCGATAGTGATTAACAAGAATATCGGCGACATGTCTAACGAGGCAAAGGTCTTCGGCGACGCCGATCTGATGAAAGAAGCCGAGAGTTTGCAGACAGTGGGCAAGGTAATGGTGGGCTTGACCGCCGCGTCTCTCGTGACCGCGGTGGTGTTGCTGTCCTTCACGGATTTCAAGGGCGGCGAAGAAGAGCCCGTGTCCGTGTCCGGAACCGAGTGGAGAGTTGACGGCGTATATGCCAATCAAAGGAGTCAGACTCTTTACACACCCCACCCGATGTAAAATCCCCCCTCCTTCGCCAAGGCCCAAGAAAAGAAAGAGTCATTATTTCGGGGACACCGACACGGAGTAGATCCCTCCCGCCGAATGTCAGCTGATTTTTTCCCTGAGTATAAATAGTCGGCGGGGAAAATGTGTTACCCTATTCCAGGGTAGAAAACGATGAAGACGACCGACGACTATAACTCCAAGTACGCGATCTGGGCCCGTGCTCCGATGGTCCACCCGATGCCCGAGTTCACCGGCGTGCCGCCGTTCGAACCGCAGAAGTTCGCTTCCTACGAGGAGCTCAACCGGTGGAAGAGCGAGTTGCTGGTGGAGATCGCGCGCCTGGGAGGGCTTAAATGGACGAAGTGATCCGCGAGAACGAGATCGGGACCCCTGTCGCCTGCATGAGCACCGAGGATATGCTGGCCTCCAAGCGGGCCGCGAACCGCCCCGGCGATCAGGTGGACATACTGTTCCTCGAAGCCAAGCTCGCCGGCGCCGGCGGGTGAAACGGGATTTGCTCGGCCCGGCTTTGCTAAAACCTGAGAACTGATCTCCCGACGGTTCCAGCAGGCGGATCGATTCCGAGGGCGTCGAGGGCGGTGGCGAAGACGTCGGTGATCAGCAGCCCGTCGAGGCGTCCGCGCGGTTTAGTTTTACCTCCCCGCATCACGAAGATCCCCTCCGGATCGTGGTTGGCGTCGTCGGGCCCGGTGTCGTTGACGGCGATGTGAACCGCGCCGTGTCCGACGGTTCCCACGGATCGACGGGAGAGGGAGTCCCAATAGACCGTGAGATCGGGAGGATAGCCGGTTGGGCGATCGTAGATCTCCGACGGGGTGAACACCCGATTGTCCATGGGTTCTCCGTTCGGGTCGTCGAGGTCGCGGAAGATCGACGTGAGTTCCAAAAGCTCTTTTTGGAATTGCTGTGACGGGACTATGCCTTCGGGCTCCCTGCCCGCGACGTTGAGGAACACCCGGGCGTGATAGCCGCCTTCTCCCCAGGCGCGCGTTTTGGCCCAATCCACGCGGCAACCGCTCAGGGGGGTGGGCTCGTCGGGGATCTCCTTCAGAACGAGATATCCCTCCTTCTGGAGCAACTCGTTGACGCATACCGCCCCGAGAAGCGGGCGCACCCCGTGGTCCGAAACCACCATCACAACAGTGTCCGGGCCCGCGAGTTCCAGAGTGGAGGCGATCTCCGAATCCAGCAGCTCGTAGTAGTCTCCGCCCGTCCGGGCGAACGGGCCGTCGGGATCGTATCGGGGATGGGACGGCATGATGGCGGAAAGGAAGGCGTGATGGAACCTGTCCGGACCCATATCCACGATCATTGCGAAGGCGGGCTCTCTCGTGGCGATCAGATGCCGCAAAATCCGAAAATGCTGGCGCGTCAGATTCCTGCAATCGCTCGCGATGCTCGCCTTGTCCTCGGTTCTGAAGTTTTCCACGTCCACGATGTATGGGCCGAAACGATTTTCGAGATCCGACCGGAGGGACTCGCGTGATGCCCACCGGCTGTCGCGCGAGGGTGTGAGGAAACAGCTCGTCATGTCTATCTCGGGCGTGTCACACGGGGGATAGGTAAGGGGAACCGACACCACCGACGAGCGCAAACCGTCGGCGGCGGCCAGATCCCATAATCGCGGGTACTTCAGATCGCCGGGGGATACCAGGCTCATGTCGTAGGAGCCCGGCTTGCGCATCCTGAACCCGTAGATCCCCAGATCTCCGGGTTCCCGCCCGCTCGTCATCGCGACCCATGCGGGGATCGTGATGGGCGGATCCGTCGATCGCAACGGGCCCCAGGCGCCCTCGTCGCGCAACCGCGTGAGGCACGGCATCCGATCCGCGAACAGCTCGAAGGCGAGGGCGGGGGGAATGGAATCGAGGCCGATGACGATTACTCGCGGGCGCGTCATGAGGATGGTTTGCGCTCGGCTGCCCCGGCCTTTCTCAAGCGGGAGAGTCCGCGAAGCAACTGGAAGGCGGTCTTGAGTTGATAGTCGTCGATCTCGGGTTCGTCTTCCCCAAGAGGTTCCTCGTCGCCGTTGTCCAGGTGGCCCGGTAGCTCGCGTTCCTCGGGCATCTTCTGGAGCAGCAGCGTCTCCTCGTCGGGCTTCGGGGCGTTGCGGGATCCCACCACCACGTCGGGGGTTACCCCCTGGGCCTGGATCGCGCGCCCCCCCGGGGTGAAGTAGAGCGCCACCGTAAGCTTGAGGCCCGATCCGTCGGCGAGTGGGTAGATGCTCTGGACGGATCCCTTGCCGAAGCTCCTGGTTCCCACGATGAGGCCGCGACCGTGATCCTGGATGGCTCCCGCGACAATCTCCGCCGCGGAGGCGCTGCCGCCGTCGATGAGCACCACCATCGGCACGTCGTCGATGGTTCCTCTCTTGTGAGCCCGATCCTCCTTGATGATGATATCGTCGCGTCCTCGCGTGCTCAGGAGTATGCCGGAGGAGATGAAGAGATCGCACACCCGTATCGCCTCTTCAACCGTGCCACCGGGATTTCGCCGCAGGTCCAGGAGCACGCCGTCCAGCCCCCCGCCCTCGACTGAAAGTCGACTGACGGCGTCCTTGACTTCGGAAGAGGTGCCGTCCTGGAAGCCGCGAACCCGGATGTGGGGAAACCCGGGCGCGACGAGATCCGCTGCGACGCTTTTGACGTGAATGACGTCCCGCACGAGGGTGACGTCGAACGGTTCCTTTTCATCCGGCCTGCGGATGGTCACCGTTACCTCGGTCCCGATTTTCCCTCTCATGAGCAGAACCGCATCGTCGAGGCTCATGTTTTTGGTGGGCTTTCCTTCGATCTTGAAGATCTGATCTCCGGGTTGGAGTCCGGCTTTCTCGGCGGGAGAATCCACGATGGGGGCGATGACGGTCATGATATCGTCCTTGAACCCGACCTCCAGGCCGACCCCCTCGAACTCCCCGCGCAGATCGGCGAGCAGCGCCCTGTGCTCCGCGGGGGTGAGGTACGAGGAATGCGGATCCAGGGTTCTGATCATCCCCTTGACAGCGCCGACGATGATTTCCTCTCCGTCGATGGGTTTGACGTATCCTCGCTCTATGGTCGACAGAACCTGCGCGAACAACGAGAGCTTGTGATAGGGGCTGGCCGAGCGCGGCGTGGCGGCCACCAGCGAGCAAACGACGCACACCCCGACGAACACTGCGGCGGCGGCTCTCTTCCATATTTTATTTTCAGGCTGTTCCACCATGTCTTCTCCTTGGGAGAGACGGAAAGCTTACCCCGGCGGTTGTTTTTCAACAAATGCACTAATTTCAATGTTTGTTTCGGTCGACGAGAGGTTGGGGTCAAAACCCTCCACTTGACATATAGACTCGATTCTACCCCTACTCCGGGTGGGAGGGACACTTCTATATGTCAAGTGGAGGGTTTTGACCCCATTTTTTCCTTGACCCCATTTTTTCCTTTCGTTTTTTTCCGCGAGATCCCAATGATTTATTAACGTTTGCCCTGTGATACGATAACGTGTTTGTGAATAAGAAAAAATGAAACGACGCTTGAAAATCATAGGGAACGACAGTGCGAAAGGCGGCGGGCCATTTCAAGGTTCACCCGTGGAGCCCGAGAGTCCGGACAAAGACGGGTTCTCCATGCATTTTTCCGGCGGGCGCGGCGTGCTGCGCCTCACCGGCGAGAAGGTCTCCCCGGCGGTCACGGTGGACCTGCTGGAAATGAACATCCCGCAGATAGCGTTTCCGTTTGATGTCTCCAGGGGCGTGAGAGGTCTTCGCGATCGACGATTGAAGCTGTCGAGGCTGGTGATGACCGTGAGCCTTGACGGGTTGATCGAGGCCATCGGTACGAAGCTTGGCGACCTGGATTGGATCGACTCCCCCATGATTTCCTTCGAGGAAGATTGTATCAGCGTTCTTCTGGAATACGGCCCTGAGGGAACCCGCGTTCCCTTCAGTTTTCGTTTGTTGCCCTCCGGGGAGGAGCGTTTGCCGTCTCTCCTGGTGGACGAGCCGAGGGCGTACGGTCCGGTCCCCATGTCTCTCCTCCTGGTTGCGGGAACGGTGCTTCGGGAAGTGACGGGCGCAAGGCTCGAGGGAGTCGGTTTTCACCCGCCGGATCCCCTGAAAGAGGCGCTGATGGCGATCCTCCCGGCGCGGGGCTGGCGGCTGCCGGACTACTCCGACGCGGCGCTCGTTCGACTGGATCTCGAGCCGGACCGGGCGGTCCTCGAGTTCAGCGGGGCCGACCTGCGGCGCGAGCGTGGTGACGCGGACGTCGGCGAGGTGGGAATGAGCCGCCTTCGAAGGTTGGAGGAGTTGAGGCTCACCCGGGATGGCGACAGGCTGCTCGGGGTCGGTGAGCTGGAAGAGGCGCGCGCGTCCTACGCCCGACTCCTGGACCGGGAGCCGGAAAACCCGGTGGCGGCGGCCCGCCTCGCGATGATCGACGTTATGGATCCGCAGATGAGGGATACGGCAAGGGCGTTGGCATCGGAAGCGTTGGCCAGGCGGGGGCAAAGGACCGACATCCTGGCGGTGGTCGCTCACGGGGCGGCTCTGGAGGGAGATGTTGAGGAGGAGACGAAGGCGCTGGAGATGCTGCTGGAGTCGTCCTTTCCCCTGGAGCGTCTGGCTGCGGGGCTCCGCCTCGGCGAGCTCGCGAGGAAGGAAGATCCCGACCGCGCCATAACGTTTTTCGAGGGCGCCCTCGCCGCCCGGCGAGAAGATCCACGGGCGTTGATCGCGCTCATCGAGACCGGCGCCGCCGCGGGCAGGAAGGATATGGTCGACAGGCTGATCTCCCGGTGGATCGCGGTGCACAGGACTCCGGCAAGCAGAGCCCGGGCCCACGCGAAGATCGGAGAGCTCCTCCTGCGGAAACTGGGGGATCCCGCGGCCTCGGTGAAGCACCTGGAGCGCGCGGCTCTCGCGCAGCCTGGCAACAGTGAAATCATGTGGGGGTTGGCGCAAGCCCTGGCCGGCGCGGGAGACGATCGCCGAGCCATCTCCAGGTTCGAGCGTCTCGAGAAGATCTCCATCGAGGCGGGAGATCTGGCGGGAGCGGCTCGAGCCATGGAGTCGATTGGAAAGATATGGATGTGTCGCGGCGAGCCGGAGCTGGCGGTTCCCCGGCTGCGGGAGGCGCTTGACGCCCACGGGGAAATGCGGCCGCCGGCGACGATGGTCGACCTGGCCGCCGCGCTTGGCGCCCTGGGCCAGTTTGCCGAGGCGGCGGATGTGCTCGAATCTGCCTTGTCGCGATCGCGGCCGATGGAAGCGGATTTTCCATGGGGCGAGTCCGCGCTGGATCTGGCCCGCATCTACTTTGAGGAGCTCGACGACGCCAAGGCCGCGGAGCAGTGGATCCGCGCGGCCATGACCCTCAAACAGAGCGAAAGCTCCGCCGGAGCTCTCATGCGGGACATGCTGGAGCGCCAGGGCAGATGGACGGAGTTGGCCAGATCCCTGGAGCGCGTACTCGGCGCCGAACCGTCCGTAGAGAACGTGCTGGCCCTGAACAGGGCGAGGATCAATGCCGGTGAGGTGGCGGCGGCGGTATCCACCCTTGAAACCGCCCTCGAACGGCACCCCGAACGGGAGGATCTCCGCGACGCCTTCATCGACGCGTGCCGTGAGGCTGGAGAGCAATCCCGACTCAAGGCGATTTTGCAGAAGCGTTTCGAGACTTGCGTGGAGCCCGGCAAGAGGGCGGCCATGGCCACGGAGATTGGATCTCTCGAGCTGACAGCCTTCGAGAATCCGCAGGCCTCCGCAAACTGGTTCCGTCTGGCGCTGGACGAGGATCAGAGCATCCTCGAGGCCAGGAAAGGGCTCGTGGACGCCCTCGGGAGGCTCGGCGGTTCCGACGAGATGGAGATGCAGATGGAGGCCCTCGAGCGCGATCTGTCGGCATTGGGCCGGCGTTCGGACGCGGCTGCCCTCATGGCGCGACGGGCGGCGATCCTCGCGGAGGATGGCGAGTCGGGTCGCGCCGCTGACCTGATGAGGAAGGCCCTTCCGGATCTTCCCGGCGAGGACAGGTGCCGGGCGCTCATCGAGATGGCGACCCTTTACCAGGGGTCGGGAGACCACTCGACAGCGAGAGATCTCTACGTCGCCGCAAGGAGAGAGCACGGAGTTGATGAGACGTACGTCGCCGCTCTCGGCGAGGCCCAGACCGCGCTCGAGATGAAGGATTACCCGGCGGCGCTGGAGGCAGCGACGATAGCGGGCTCGGGCCCCGTTGAGCTTCGAACGAGGGCTGCAATGGCCGCCGCGAAGTCCCTGGTTCATCTGGATAGGAGCACGGAGGCGGCCCGGATCCTGGAGCGGGTTGCCGAGAACGCCGACGCCCGGGATTCCATCGAGCTCTTCATGTTAGCGGCGGAGATATACAGGCACCAGGTAGGTGACAATGTACGCGCTCTCGAGATGCTCGAGCGCCTGCTGGAGATCGATCCGAAACACGACGCCGCGAGGAAAGCCCTGGTCGATTCTCTGGAGAGATCCGGTGACAGGAGCGAACTGGCCCGGGGGCTCGTCCGGTTTGCGGAAGAAGGGGAGCGGGGGATCGCCGATCTGATGAGGGCGGCGGATTTCTTTTCCGCCGAGGGCCTTCACGAGGACGCGGCCAGCGCCCTTCGAATCGCCTACGGGATCTCTCCCGATCCGGAGTCCGCTCGGATGCTCGCCGGTGCCCTGCGGAGGTGCGGCGCGTTTGAGGAGATGGTCGCGGTGTTGAAGGAGTTTGTGGCCACGGACGACGCGTCGAGGAGGATGCTGGCGGTTCAACTGGAGGAAATGAGTCGGCACGGGGAGCTGGCCGAGTTGCTGGGATCCGCGCGGGAGGAAGATGCAGATCGGGAGCGCGATCGGTTGGCGAAGCTGGCCGAGACCCTCGCCGATCATCTGGGAGATCGCCCGGGAGCGATCGACGCGCTTCTGGAAGTATTGAGCGTTACGGAGGACGCCGAGCAGGGGCGCGATCTGGCCCGGAGAATCCTGGCACTTGCGCGGGAAGAGGAGGATTTCTCCTTGCTTGCGAGCTGTCTGGAGCGGGTGGAGCGTTTCATGCCGCCCTCGCCAAGGGCGGGCGCCCTCTTTGAGCTGAGCGGGCTTCGCTGGATGTCGGGAGACCGGGAGGGAGCGCGCGAGCCCCTGCGCAAGGGTCTCAAGCTTGCGCCGGAGAATCTGCCGGCTTTGTTCGAGATGGCCAGGCGTTTCGACAAGTGCGACGTCCTGTTGAACGGCGCCGTGGAGCGGGCGATGTTGTCCGAACAGTGGGAGATCGCAGATGAGATGCTGTCGCTGATCATCGAGGCCTCCTCCGACGAGGGTCGGCCCGGCCTGTTGCGCAGGCGGGCAGCCATACGGAGGGGAAGGCTGGGAGATGAGGAAGGCGCGGTCGAGGACATGTTGTCGGCGCGGGCCGCAGGTGCGCTCCCCGAGGTGGAGATGGAGGAGCTCATCGACATGCTCGAGGCAAGGGGAGACGTGGGAGCAGCCGCTGAGGTGGCCGCAGAGATCGCTCAGGGATCGATGAAGGACGGGAGGCGTCTCGCCCGTGCCGCCAGGCTGGCGCAGGAAGCGGGGAACCACGACAGCGCCGTGAAAATCTGGCGTCAGGCCATAAGCGTCAACCCGGATCCCGCAGGCATCGTTTCCCTGGTCAAGCTCCTGGATACAAAGAAGGACGGAGAGGAACTGGAGAAGCTGCTGGACATGTTGAAGGGGCAGGAGGACCTGCTGGACATCCCGGACCACATGCTGATTCTGGAGGTGGTAGTAGATCTGGACCTTGCCCGGGGGCAGGATCTCGACGCGGTGGAGGGGCTGGTGGCCATGATGGATCTGGATCCCGGCAAGGGGGATCCCTGGCAAAAGATGGTTCATATTCTGGAGCGCCGCGGAGAATGGGAGGCGCTGGCAAAACGAATGGAGGAGCGGCTTACCCTCGCGGCCGGCCCGGACGACGTGGCGAGGACCTCAATGGCCCTCGGCCTTATTTTCGATGACAAGCTCGGCAACGAGGACGGCGCCGTCGCCGCCTTCGAGCGTGTCCTTTCCGTTGTGCCGGAACACCCGGGCGCCAACAGGATGCTCGCGGCCATTGCCTTCAGAAGGCAGCGGTGGGACCAGCTGGACAAATATCTTTCAATCATTGAAACCACAGAATGGAACACGGAGATCGAGCTGTGGCGTGCCCGGACGGCCGAGAACCTGGATCGACCCGAAGAAGCCGGATCCATCTTCGAGGAAATCGTCAGGAGGGAGCCGGGACAGGTGCGCGCCGTTGAGGGGCTCATGCGCGTTTTGACCGGTCCACAGCACGACGCAAAGGTTATCGAGGTGGGGCGAAATCTCATCGAGGGGGTCGGTCGGGAAAAGATCAAGGCGTCGGTGCATCGACGGGTAGGCCTGGCCCACAAACGTTCCAACGAGCCGGATGCGGCGATAGAGAGGCTCGAATACGCGGACAGGATCTCGGGCGGCGATCCCGAATCTTTGAAGTTGCTGGTGGACCTGCACGGTGAGGCGGGACGCCACGAGAAGCGGGCCGAGTTGTTATGCAAGCTCGCGTATATGCTCGAGGGCTCCGAACGGGCTGCGCGCCTGGTGGAGGCATCGAGAATTTATCTGGAAAAACTGTTCGACGAAAAGAGGGCTTACCATTGGTTGACGCGCGCCTCGGAAATGGCTCCGGATGACCCCGATGTTCTGCTGGCCCTGGCCGATTGCGCCTGGGTCATGAAGGAGGCCGCGGTGGTGGTGAGAAGCCTCGAACGATTCCGTCTGGTGGCGCCGCAGCACCCGCCGGGACCGAGTCGCACCTACCATCTGGCGGCGTCCCTCGCCGTGACCCGCGACTGGCCGATCGAGGATATCATCGAAACCCTCGAACAGGTCGTCGACCGACTCGGCTCGGAGGAGCGACAGACCGCGAGGACACTCGTGGGCCGGCTACGGGCCGAGCTGGGTAAAAACAGATGAGAGAACAGGGGCGCGCCACATGACGCGGGTCTTCCTCGAACAGGCCGTGGGCGGTCGTGTTGAAGTCAGCATTTCCGGACAGGAACTGCACTACGTCTCCCGGGTACGGCGTCTCTCGCCCGGTGACGAGGTCGAGCTCCGCGACGGGGAAGGTCGGGGCTTCCTGGCCCAAATTCGGGAGATCTCCAGGGACGCAGCGATTCTCGATATCACAGGTGAGATCGAGCCCCTGTCCGACGAATTTCCGGTCCGGCTGATTGTGGCCGTGCCAAAGAGAAATATCTTCGACGATGTTGTTCGCAAGCTCGGCGAGATAGGTGTTGCGCGCATACAGCCGGTGACAACCGAGCGATCGGTCGTTGAGCCGGGAGTCGCCCGCCTGGACAGGTGGCGTCGTATCGCCGCGGAATCGGTGCGACAGTGCGGGCGGGGATCACCCGTCAGCGTTGAGGATGTTGTCTCTCTAGAGCGCGCCCTGAAGGAGGCGCCCGAGGGGACCAGGCTCATCCTCCATCCGGAGGGCTCACAGGTGTCTCTGGCGGGAGCGCTCGGTGACAATGCAACTGTGCCGATCACCGTTGCCGTCGGTCCGGAGGGCGGCTTCACGGAGGAAGAGATCGCGCGGGCTGTCGATCTGGGATTTACGCCCGTTCGAGCAGGCAAATCGATCCTTCGGACAGAGACCGCCGCCATTGTAGCGGCTGTGGTATCTGTGGCCTCATTTGGGGGGTTCGAGTGAGCGGCCCAAACCGCCTCGGTATTGGAATATGCCGTCTTCGCAGTGGAATACGCCACCGCAGCCGTGGAAGAAGCCATCTTCGCAGTGGAAGACGCCGCCTGTGCAGTGGAATATGTCGCCTGTGCAGTGGAATAAGCCATCTTCGCAATGGAAGATGCCGCCTGGGCGCTAGAAGATATCGTCTTCGCGGTGGAATACGCCACCGCAGCCGTGGAATATGCCACCGCAGCCGTGGAAGACCTCGCCTCCGGGGTGGAAGAACTAATGGCTTGACACGCGAACCTCAATGTCAGAATAAGAATTCTACTTTAACAGAGACGAACCGTTTCGAACGAGAGGAGGCAACGAATGGCGCTTAACGACAGGGATCTGCACGCGCAGGGAAAGGCCTGCATTGAAGTCGGGCAGGAGGAGAAGGGGAATCCGTTCTTCGCCCGGTACGGACCGATGGTCGAGGACGCCGTGACCGGCTATGCCGACGATCTCAAGGCAATCGGCTCGACCGAAGCCGCGATGAGGCTGGAGTCGGACCAGAGCCGCGCGGCCTTCAAGAAGCTCAATGAAAGGGTGACCTACCATCTCGGAATGGTCACGATAGAGATGCCCCACCTGGATCGGACCTCCCTCGGGGATATCCCCGGAAACAGGGGGGAGATTCTTCTGTTTGTCGACTCGTTCATCGAGATGGTCGAGGAGCAGGGCGCCGAGCTATACAACAGGGAAGAAGTGCTCGACGAGATGGGCGTTCTGGAGAATGACGCGCGGACCGAGCTGGACGAATCCTCGGACGCGGAGGAACTGTTCCACAAGGCCGTCGCACAGAAAAACGGCTCCAGGGAAAAGCTGAGAACCGTAATCCGCGTATTCAAGGCCGGCGCCAGGCGCGTCCACGGCGTCAAATCCCGCCAGTACCGCACCCTTCGCGACTCCGCCTTCAAGGGCAAGGGCGGCAAGCCTCCAAAGATCTAGCGACATTTCGATCCCCGGCGATTCGCGAATCGCAAACTGTCCTCTAGACATCGTTCCCAACCGGCCCGAAGCTTGAAGTCATTTCGTTGTTTGTTTCAATATGATTTCCGATCCGTATCATAATTATAGTACCCCAAAGACACCTACTATTTACGGGTTGGAACACAAATCAACGAGGGAGGGCAATGATGTCGATGTCACGGTTAAAAAAGGCAGTTCTTGCATCGATGGTGTGCTTGGCGCTGGTTATCAGTTTTGTGGCCGACGGACACTCGGATTGGTGCACCGATTCAGATGTCGGCCTGAGGGAATGTGATACAGAGGATGTTGGTTGCCCGATATCTGATCTTCCCGCCAGCGTCAAAGCGGTATCGCGCGGACTACAGCGCGGTTGTCGAGGCGTGGTACTATCTCATCGATCTGGATTCGACAAACGATCCGTATAACGTTATGCAGATGGTGCAGATGAATTTGCCCGATTCGGATTATGTCGACGAGTTAGGCGTCCATGGCCCGTTTCTCGTTCCTCTTATCAAGCTCTCAAGCGACGCCTCGTACGGCCCCGACGAGGGCAAACCGGATGTGCTGATCACGTGCGGAACTCATCCGCGAGAGTGGCTGACATCCGAGTCCTGCGTGGCGTTCATCGACCACATTGTCAAGGCTTCACAAGGAGCGATAACGGATCCCGCGGTTGATGAATTGCTGGACAAACTGGAGATCTGGGTCGTTCCCTTCGTGACCCCCGCCGGAAGATACTACGACGACGATCGGCATGGATACTTCGGCGACCCCGCTGAACGCTCGGAATGGCGAAAAAACCGGCAGTGGTTCCATACATTCGATTGTGCCTCCGACTGGGGAACGCTGGAGTTTTCCAGAACATGCTCATCTGCGACTGTCCCTGGCCACTACGGCATAAATATCGCCCGGGACTTCTCCGTGGGTTGGGATACGTATCCGCCATCAGGAACCGGAGAGTGGTGTATGGATACCGCTGCTACCCCTACACCGTTTCCTTGCATATCTCACCAGATGTGCCACGATCTGGGTGTGCCTCCAAACCCCATTTCCAGCACGGCTGGATGCACCGACAACGATAATCTCTTCTGCGACGCCAGTGGTCATTGCGCCTATAGCAGAAGACAATCCTGCTGCGACACGAACTTCGGAGGAATTCGACCGTTCGAGAGCATCGAAGCGCGGATCATTCGCCACATCATGCTGAACATTCCCATAGTCACCGTCCTGGAGGCGCACTCTTTTGCCGGAATATTGGGGAGGGTGAAGAAGAAGGGTCCGTACGACGACACGGTGCCCGGTACGGATACGCGGTATTGGGTGACGAAGGATGATAAAGTGAATCCTCTGAGCTACCCTGGTTCGGGTGCACTAGCCTTGGACGAAATGAACATGAACTATGTCCAGAGAGAGGCGATAGACGCCTACAACCTTGGGTCCAATTGGGCCTGGCATATAGCTCATGGTTTCTTTGCCGACATCCCCGATTTCATGCTGCTCTCCGGACAGATCCGAGATACCGGAGTAGGCTCGGGTCAGCTTCCGGGATGGGCTGCGGGACAGGCGGAGGCCGTACCCAAGGATCCTGGTTTCGAAAACTACAACAATTTCTATCAAAACTTCGACAACAACACTTTCAGGGGTATCAACGCCTATTTAGTGGAATTGCCGCCGCGATATGGCATCGATCCTGTTACTAGCAACTATTCTACGGGTCTCTTATTAGACTATTTTCAAGGTATGGATTTCAATCCTCACATCGAATGTGATACGAACCTTTGGTCATCAAGCAGCAACGAATGCTTCTACCCCGACTCACAGCTCGTCGCGAAGACCGTCACCGCCGGTTTCATCGCTATGGCAAAGTACATCGCCAGGGACGCTCTGCACCCGAACGTGGGCCGCTACTGGGATGGATCACACTTCAGCGATCCTTTGCATGTTTCTTACAAAGGCGCCGAGGTAGACGGATTGGTGTACTGGGACTTCTTGACCGGAACAGTACCCGACAACAATCCTCAACCCGGCCCCGCCGGCAGTACGGTTGTTTGGAACACGGATCCATCCATTTGGCGCGCCGACACCGCCGTCACCAGTCTTCTGGTCCACGACGGAGAGGGACGGGGAGTGCTTCAAGGGGAGTTCGGATATCTGGCGATTGCAAGCGAAAAAAGGGCGAAGATCTTCTTACCGGCCGGAAACTGGGCCGTCTCTTCCGACGTGGTCTACGAGAACTTCAATCAGGCGGGGTTCCTCTTTCCAACATCGTATGAGCTTACAATTTCAGTGTTTCCGGCCATATATAGCCTCCTCTTCAATCCGGACTGTGTTCCGTCGCAACACACATTCCAAAGCGGTAACATTTCTCCCGGGAACGCGGGAGATACGACATACACTCGCAGGTTCGAGTTCTTGCCGGGGTGCGACTATTTCATCAAGTCCGAGCTGACCTGGGCCTCCGACAACGACACCCAGGTAAACGACATCAGAACTCTCAAGGTTCACACGACCGCTTGCGATTCGCCGGATAGACCGAGCCACCTTAGCTATAACGACTACTGCAACAGGCGTATTCACGAGGACATCTCATGGGACTCTAACGAGTTCACATGCGTGGCGTCGTCGGGCATTTGCAAACAGTGTTTCGTCGACAACGGCGTGTTCGCCGACTGCGACGGATATAGCTTTTGCGTAAACGGTATGTGCGACGATTTTTACGAATGCTGGAGCGGATCCATCGAAGACGGTTTTGAAGGCAACCTCTACCTGGCAGGAGTATCCGAACGACACTTCAGCGACGGGAATGACTTCTCTTTTTCCGGAACGCTCCACAAGAATTCCGGCGAACAGGATGTGGACCGAACAAGCTGGTCGTTGGATGATGACGGACCGTCGCCGATGCACTTCTACAACAAGGTGGAAGTGTTGGTGGCGGATAGGTGCGACGATGTTCCCAAGTATTTTCCTTTCGGGGATGTGGAGATACGCATCCTGCTCCAGACGGGAAGCGTGTTATTCCCAACACAGGTGGAGCTATCGCCCTGGACAACGCCGTATTTCGGGGTTCGCACAACTGCCCCGTTGGACTCTGCACAGCGACAGGCGGTAGAGAACGGCGCCCTTATCGTTGTGGAACTGAGAAATGTGGAAGACACGCCCGGCTCGGGAACCTACCCATCCTTGACCTACACGGCGAAAGTGTCGGTTGGAACCGGGTTTGGTGGACTTATAGTAATAAGCGATTCCGGCTATCAATTCCTCCCGCAAGGGCGCTCTTTCTCCCTGAGCCCGAATCTTCTCGCGAACGACGACGAAATATATCGTTTCGCCATATCCGATGACGCTCTCGCGGCCTCGGACACAATATATTTCAGGCCAGAGGTTCCGTATGTAAATCCTTCAGAAGCTCCGGACATGCTTGTCGTGGACGGTCTCGGCGATGTCGCCGTTACGGGTGTTCTGGACGACACGGGAGGAGTCGCTGCGAAGTTGATTCGCCTTATTCCCGACAACGGGCCGTTTTCGGTTGTGCTCTCATCGGGAGATCGCGACCTGAAAGGCGAGCTTTACCGGTGCCCGGTTTCGGCTCAGGGGGATTGCTTCGCTTTCGACGTCGAGAACTACTGCGACGGAACCACGTGCCGGACCGGTGAGATATGCTGCGAGGTGGACCCGAACCAGGGTATCGGCTGCGTGGACGCGCTGAACGATGTGAACAACTGCGGCGGATGCGGGAACGAGTGTTTCGCCGGCGAGATGTGCCTCAGGGGAGTATGCGCGACAGTGAGCACTTTCGATTGCGCCGGGACGACATGTCCCGCCGGGCTCACTTGCTGCGAGGACTCGAACGGAGAGCCGTTCTGTGTTTCGACCGAGACCGATTCCGACCACTGCGGCTGGTGCGCCCACGATTGTCCCTACTGGGCGAAGTGCGCCGGGGGTTGGTGCCTCCCCAGGACCGGCCAGGAATGCCAGGCATCCTGTACGGGAGACGCCGTCTGCTGCTACGCGTTGGGATGGGAGAGGTGCGTGGACACCTCGCAAAACCCATTCAACTGCGGAGGATGCGGTATGATATGTGACTGGGGCGATGTCTGTAGTGACGGAGAATGCGTTTCGTGGCTTTCGGTCCACGACCCGTGCCGGTGGTTGGGCAAGGTCAACTGCAAAGCTCCCGATGAGCTGGATTGCTCGAACCTCGGCACGGACGAGGAGAACTGCGGAAGCTGCGGCTTAATTTGCGCGCACGGATCGACCTGCGTGAACGGGGTATGCACCAGGCCGTGGGGTGAAGAGCCGGGCGAGACGGACATAAGGTGATGTCATGGGATATTATTTAAAGACAGTTTTCTTATCGGTTCTCTTTTTGCTGGTTGCGGTGTTGTCTTCGTGCAACGGGAAGTCCTCGTCCGGCATCGACAGTGGCGTGGATTCGTCTACCGACACAGATACCGACACGGATACAGATAGTGACACGGACACCGACACCGGAGAACCCACATGCTGGTGGGAGCCGATGGAGACCGGCACGGAAGCGTTTCTAGGATATATATGGGGGTTGTCGCCTGAGAAAATATATACTGGTGGCTTGGACCATTCTCGCAAGGAAGGCATAATCCTCGAATACAATGGTGAAGAGTGGGTCGAGAAATGGTCGTTTGCTGATCGAGATATTGGTGCATCTTGGGGGACATCAGACGACGATTTGTTCTTCACCATGAGTGAAACTGAATGGGTCGGAGAGGAAGCCAATGTAACTGGAGGATCTGTCAGGCACTGGGATGGTTCAACCTGGACTGATACTGACGGGGGGCTTCGTAACCTTTTTGGATTTGCTCCAGATGATCTGTATTCGATTGCAGGCAAAATATACCATTACAATGGGACCGAATGGTCTCTCATTTTCAATACCGGTGACGACCCCCCTGAGCCCTGGGGCTCGGCAAAAGCCATGTGGGGCGCCGCGCCCGACGATATGTTCTTTGTAGGCAGCACCTCCGGCCCTTCGGACGGAGGAATTCCCGGCGACTACGTCGGTTTCATGATGCACTACGATGGCGTGGAGTTCACCGAAATACCCACCATATCCCATCCTCTGAAAGATATTTACGGTGTTTCCGCTGATGAGATCTATGCGGTTGGCAATGACTACTATGATACACACGCAAGCGTGCTCAAGTACAACGGCAATTCGTGGTCGACGATCGGCTCCTTCGACGACCAGGACAGCATGAACAGGTTGTATGCAGTATGGGCGAGCGAAACAGGAGAGGTTTTCGCGGTGGGTTACTTAAAAATTTACCATTTTGACGGTGAAGAATGGGAGATTTTTGAAACGCCTCCCGAGCAGTTCTACCTAAACGACATCTGGGGTTCGGACCTTGATCATCTATTCGTTGTTGGCGGTGCCCCAGGCGGTGGCGGTGTTAGCACCATCCTGAAATACACGTGCCCGGACTGAGCCGCATGGCGGTTATGAGATATTCTTTAAAGACAGTTTTCTTGTCGGTTCTCTTTTCAATTGTTGCGGTGTTGTCTTCATGCAACGGAAAGTCCTCGTCCGGCATCGACGGCGGCGTGGACTCGTCCACAGATACGGACACGGACACCGACACCGACACGGATACGGGCACGGCTATCGATTGGGGCGATACGATCCCATGCGTGGGCGATCCTGAGCCGGACGAGGTGTGCGTCCCCGGTGGCAAGTACATGATGGGATGCGTGCCGGGCGACGTGGAGTGCGACGCCGAGGAAGGGCCGATGGTGGAGGTCAACCTCAGCCCGTTCTTCGTGGATGTGCACGAGGTGACCCACGACGAGTTGATCCCGTGGTTGAATACGCTGTTTGACGGGTATCTTCGCGGAGGTGGAATGGTAATGACCCAATTGCCGGATGCAAAAACCTTATGGTCAAATAGAGGCGCTCCGGTATTCATGGGAGACGGAGACGGTTTGTACCACTGGTACTACAGCAAGCCGCCACAGGTCGAAACAGGCGATTATACCTGCTTTCTTAGGCCATCGTCTGCCGTCGCCGCCGGGGGTATGGGCTGGTGGGGGGCCAAGCTGTACTGCGAGCACCACGGCAAGCAGCTTCCCACCGAGGCCCAGTGGGAAGCCGCCGCCCGGGGCCAGACCCTCCACGAGTACCCGTGCGGCACCGACATCGAGCCCTGCTGGTGGGGAAGATACGATTGCGTTGAGAACGGCGACTGCCCGTATGAGTACTGCTTCTCCCCGTGCGATATTCCCTTCGGTGTGGATAGCCCGATAGTCGGTTGCTGGAGCCCACACGGGGTTGCCGACATGCTGGACAACGCTCATGAATGGGTGCTGGACTGGATGGACGACGGCGACGACCACTCTTGGTGTGCCGAGGGTTGCACCGACCCGGATCCAAGAGAGGGAGCAAGACCGATCTTGAAGGGCGGCGGTGTAACCGCTTTTGGAATAGCGGGAACTAGGATCTCCTCGAGACGCAGACTGAACGACGACACCGGAAACGGCGGAACCGGTATCCGCTGTGTGCGTCCCGCCGCCGCCCCGGCCGCCATCCCAGGTGTGGACGGGTCCGCCGTCGCTCGCTAACGCGAGCTATGCAGGATGGCACGATCTTGGACTTTGGAGTGGAAAGGCACGAACACGGTGCATGATGAATGATCGAACATATGAAAGATGCATCGGTGCTTTTCTTGTCCGTTTATCGGCGTTGTTGATTTCAATATGGGTTTTAGGCTGCGGCGACAGCTCGAATACACCCGTCGATGCCGGTACCGGCGACACCGATACAGACACCGATACGGACACCGACTCGGATACGGGCACGGCTATCGACTGGGGCGATACGATTCCCTGCGTGGGCGATGCCGAGCCGGGCGAGGTGTGCGTTCCCGGTGGAAAATA